>JAABUT010000865.1_pt1 | contig 40949 bp, 34 predicted proteins | sample 5559281 | NCBI WGS metagenome assembly JAABUT01 (sample SAMN10711880, study PRJNA513359) | rock metagenome | isolation source: Antarctica rocks | place: Antarctica: Victoria Land, Ricker Hills nord | collected 2016-01-04 | reverse complement strand
TCAGAAAATTGAAGATGATTGTTTCTCATATCAATCGTTATCTCGATCTTATTCATTCATGTTTTTTCAAGAATCATCTGATGCTGACTCAATTGAATAATCAGTATAAAGATGAAATGTTTCATATAATCTTGAACAGTCAGATTTGAATAAATCGCATGAGTAATGAGCTTTTTTGCATAATGATCATCAAATTTCCTTATTGACTTGAGCTTGATTAAAGATAATGATTCAATTTGCAAATAATCACAAACATTCTGCGCAATTAATTCATCAATGAACGAATAGTCAGCTGCTTCAGTGTCAATCAATGATTTTAATGAGTAACTAATTTTATTGCTAGATAGTACACATTCAGTAGTCAAAGATTTCAAGACAAAGAAATTATTTAAGCTGCTCATTGTTGAAGAAATTAACACATCTTTTATTGCGTCTTTGATGAAAGTCACTAGTTTTTTGTCTCATTCTTCAATTTCTTTGTAAATAATTTCTTCTCTTCTTTCAACATGATGATTTCATTGAGACGAGAAATGAATGCATGAGATGTTGAAGTACTAGTCTTCAGCTGAGAGTAGTTCTTTGAAAGATGATTCAATACTTTGCAGTTGAAGCAGATGATTGACATTCTTGATCATTCAGATTCAAGAATGAAAAAAGTAGCGAGTTGAACATAGCTAGTAGTCGAGGCTGAAGCTGATGTCAATGAAGAAACAAAACGTTTTTTCAAAGCTGTTATTGATTTGACTGTTCATTGCTCATCACGTAGTGTTAGAAATTGATTTAGAGCGAGTCATAGAAGTGTCATTTAACTAATAGATAAATGCTAAGAAAGAAAAGTAACTATAGAAAAGAACTCGATTCTTATATGTATGTTTCTCAGCTCTGTGCTAGACTCGATTGAGTTGATGTCTTACACATATGATGCAGAGACTCAATGACATCACTTCTAGATCAGATTCTCGCTAGACTTGATTAGAATGAAATCAGGCGAAGACTAGTTGAAGAATAGACGAAGACTAAAATCGTGACATTATTTTTCCTTCTTGACTATTCATGTTCACATGAATGTTGTTTCTTAGTGCGCTTTTCTTGAATATTTGATATGAAAGTCATCAATCATCTCTTGAGCGTTCATAAATTCATCATCGTCAGCGTTATATCAGTTGAAATCGTTGTCATAGCTCTTTTATTTGACTTGATATTGAAGTCGTCTTCTATAGCGTCGAGAGTTCAGTATATCATCGATTTTTCATTCGTCTTCATCGTTTATCACTATTAATCTCGAGAGTTCATTCTTCTGATCAGACAGAAGATCATTGACGACGAAACGAAGAAGCTCTGAATGAAATACATCATGTATATGCATAGTCTCAGATAGTTTCAATTTATAGAATGAGTCAACAAGATCAATGATCTGAAAAGAGTTGAGCATCTTGTCATTCAATTTTTTGAAGAGTCTCGCTGTAACAATGTTTCGTCTGTTCAGAAACATCTTTGATTCGATCTTGTAATTGATCTTTTTTCTATGCTTGTTAGCTTGATTCATCATTTGTTTTCGTGTTTTGATCAGAGCTTCGCGAGCGAAGATCAATGTCTTATTCATGTGATCAAATATATCTTCGACTCGAGCGATCTGCAGTCGTTCGCGAGTGCTTTCATACTCGATGATGTCAGAGTCGAAGCTCATACGAGAATGAAAGCTCTTGTTCATAAAGAAGAGAGTCAAGAAGATGACTGAGAACAAAATGTTATTGTCGACAAACTCGATCATGAATAGTCACTTAGATCAGTTGTTCTGCATATATAAACAGAAAGAATGAAGATATCGCTCAACATTCTGATTGACTCTTTCGCTTTGATCGTTGATCTGAAAGTGATAAATAATGAACAATCGAAGAGAAATGCTCAGTCGTTTGCAAAGAAACTTTCAGAGAATGAAGATGAACTGAGAATCTCAATCGAATACAATGAAGCTTGATAGATCGTGAATTCAATATATTCATTGAAGCAACATTTCAGCTGTCTTTTCGACTGTAGTATCTTCATCATCAATGATGCAAGAGATATAATGTCTTTCTTTCAACAATCTGCAAATGACAGTCAGAATAGCGTTGTAGTTGTACGAATCAGATAGATTGATAATGAAGTTCATGACTATGTTCTGTCATTGCTGTTCAGATATAGATAGAGATTGAAGCAAGTCATTTGATTTATTTCTTGATGTCTTTGAACGTTGATATACATAGCAGTTTCAAATATATTGATCTATCGTTTTTCGCATAGACGATCAATAGTAGTTTCGTTTGATGATCTTCATCGTTCTAAGAATATCGAAATGATCTATTGAGAATTGATCATGCATTTCACGAATCAGATTCAGTTGCAGAAGTTCATTGAACGAGACTCATAGCTGACTGTCTTTGTATAAGATTTCATTCTGAACTCGACAATTCTTCAGCTTGATGTCTTTGCATTGTGCTTCATCTCTTGCTATTGCTTCGCAAAGTAGCGTACAATTCTCGTCGATCTCATTAGTTTCAAGAATCTGTTTATAGATTGATTGATCGTTATTCTTCTCTAGATCAGCGATCTTCATTCAATTTAATGTCAGAATAGTAGTTCTTTGATATCAAATGCGTTCATCGTCGAGATCTCTAGACACGAAGTCAGCTCGACGAGTTAATGCATCGATCTTAATGTTCTGTTTGTCAGATCGATATATTATCTTAAAGTTGAAGTCAGCTAACTTCTGAACTCAGCGCATCTGTCGTTGACTCAGCTTCTTGTCTTTCATCAATGAGATGAGCGCTTGATGATCGATGAACGTCTTGATAGAAATGTCAGTCAACTTCAGTTTGAGTCGTCAATGCTTAAATGCTCAAATGATGATCAGCAGTTTCTTATCGTATATTTCGTAGTTGCACTCAGCAGAAGACATGTTCTTGCTATAGAAAGCAATTGAATGTAGTACTTCTTCGTCATCATATTGAAAGAGAACTTCGTCGTTTACGTAGTCGAATGAGTCAGTTTTCAGAATAGTCTCACAAGTCTGATCGAAGTGACAAAGTATAAAAGTCTCAATCATACATCTCTTCATGTGATTGAATGCAGTCTGACAAGCCTCATTTCATTCAAATATGATCTTTTTTTGAGTGAGTTGAATCATTGAATGAACAATCTTCGAAAAGTTCTTGATGAAGCGTCGATAGAAATTGCAGAAGTCAATGAAGAACTGCATTTGAGTGAGATTATTGAATGTAGATCAATCAACTACTGCTTGTATCTTTCGTGAATTCATCTTAAGTTTCTCGATTGACATCAAAAGTTTCAAAAAGATAATTTTCTGAACATGAAACTTGCATTTATCGATGTTTATCTGTAGATCAGCTTCTCGTAGTCTATTCAAGATCAATCGTACATGTCGCTTGTGTTTCTTCAAAATCTTGCTGTAGATGATAATGTCATCTAGATAGATCTGACAAAACTGATGAAGATATTCAAACAGCACGTCGTTCATATAGTGTTGATAGAACGTCGATTCATTGATTAATTCAAAGAGCATTACATGATATTTGTATGAGTCGAAGAAGATGATAAAGATAGTCAGATCTTCGCTATCTGAATGCATTTGCAGTTTATTGAACGCGACAATGATGTTCAATCAAATCAGATATTTGCTTTCTTGTATATGAGCGAGAGTCTCGTCTATCAAGAGCAAAGAATAGCAATCTCGTTTGATCAAAGCATTGAGCTTTCTGTAGTTGACGCAGAAACGCAGACTTTCGTCTTTCTTTTCAGCGAATAAGATGAGCGAGACGTATGATGCGAAGCTGAAGAAAATAAACTCTTTGTTCAGATGTTCAATCAAATACTTCTTTATCTTCTGAAGCTTGTGATTGAACATCTGATATAGTCTGCTTCGCGAAGACATTTCTTCATTGATCAACTCGATTTTGTGATCATAGAAACGATGCGATGATAGCTGATTGATCATTGCTCAATCAAAGATGTCTAGATAGTCGTGATATTCAGAGAAAAGCTTGATCTTGACTTGCTCGAGAACTTCAGCGTGAAAAAGCTCATGCAGATTCACTTCTTCAGACTTGTTTTCAGCTGTAGTTATGAGTCGATCGATTTTCAAGATGATAACAGCAAAGATCTTGACATCTGAACGTTTGACTAACATTCTATATGTTGCTGCCTTTATCATTGCTATGTTCGTTGAATGTGACGTCGATTTAGAGATTTTGACGCTAGTTAAAGTCGCGTCACGCGATTTTAACTGTTCGATTGAACTCTTCTTTTGACTGAAAGAGAGTGATTTCTGACTGAATTGAGATGTAACGAAAGTGAAAGATCTCTTTAATATATGAGTAGAAGTCAAGCTCTTCTGTTTCGTGATTATTCTATGACTTGAGAGTAGAACAATTGATTTCTGACTAGAAATGAAATTCGAAAATTGAAGAAAATCGATTTGCATATTTATTACTAGATCGATTTTGTTCATTTATGTTTTTTCAAGAATCATTTGATGTTGATCTAATCGAGTGATCAATATAGAAGCTGTGTCAATCGTATGATCTTGAACAGTCAGATTCAAATAGATGGCATGAGTAATGAGTTTCTTAGCATAATGATCATCAAATTCTCGAATTGACTTCGCTTTGATCAAAGTCAGAAACTCAATTTGCAACTGATCACAAACAATCTGCGCAATCACTTCATCAATAAATGAATAGTCAGCAGCTTTGATGTCTATCAATGACTTCAATGAGTAACTAATTTCATTGCTAGAAAGTATACATTTAATAATTAAAGATTCAGAAGCAAAAGAATCATCTGACATGCTTGTCGTTGAAGAAATTAACACATCTTTCATCACGTCTTTGATGAAAGTTTCTAGTTTTTTGTCTTGCTATCTTTGAAAGAAGACATTTTCTCATTCTCTTTATTCTTCGAAATGATGATTTCATGTAGATGAGAAATGAATGCATGAGAAGCAGAAGTGTTGATCTTGTTCTGAGAACAGTTCTTTGACAAGTGATTCAAAGTCTTGCAAGTATAGCAGATGATAGACGATCTTGCTGACTCAGAGATAGAGAAGATGATAGACTTAACATAATTGATTATCAAAGTCGTTACTGACAATGAAGTAGCAGCGCATTTATCAGGTATGACAGTGACTTTGACGATGACAGTGCGAAGCTGACTGTGTAGCTGATAGTTAGCTCGCTGTTTATTATTCACATCTTGAAGAAAGATTCTTAAGCGAGTGAGCGAAGTAAAATTCTCTGAACAGACTGATAGAGCATTCTGCAAGCAATTATTGATTTTATCTTGAAGATCGTTCATCAGAGTGCAATCATCATATTCAAGATAGCTGAATAGCTTCATAAAGTCGAAGTAGAAGACATTGAAAGACTTTTCTGCTTGTCTCAGAGCGTTGTACTCACGACGACACTTTCGATTTCTATTCAGTTCATCGTATATTTCTTTCAGATGCTCAAATAGCTCGTCGATCGAGATGTATGAATGCGAAGCATCATGTTGATGTTGAGCGAAGATGTGCTCAGCAGCATCATCTTCTAGTCTAGATATCACATAGACAATACAGATATTCTCATTATCGAAGTGATCAACATTTGCCTGAAGCTTATCATCTATCTTGATTCTTCAGCTGTTTCATGTCAATTCATCTTCATCAGTGAATATAAATGAATTCTAAAACTTGAAGAACTTGTGATGATCGTTGTTGAATAAAGTAGACGACTTTCATCAAGTATAGTTCTCGATAGAAGCTTGAGATTTCGTAGACTGTTGAGATCGAAATTGATTCGCTGAACGCTGTCTCTTTTTTAGACTCAAGACTTTCTTTCGTAGTTCAACGATAGTCTCTTCTTGAGTGTCTATTGTCACTTGATTGATCTCTAGCTCATCAAGTCTCTTGATGTGATCGACTTGAACATTGATTCATTGCTCGTTGAGTTTCAAAGTCATGTCTCGTTGATCTCTTAGCTCGATCAGCATCTTGATAATCTCATCTGACTGATCAATAGTTCATTGACAAAGTTGTTGACTCATGTTGATGTTTCATGAAATAACGACATTCTGAGATTTTGCTGAAGCATCGACAGAAATAAGAAAGACTCGTCTACTAGCAGTGCTTCTAAGCAGACGAGCTGTTCATGACTCGACTGATTCAGAGTCGCGTGTCATTGTGAGAAAGATAAGAATAGATTTGATTGTAGTAAGATTGAGTGATTGATTTGATAAATTTGAGTAAATTTGCAGATGTGTTTTGATGAAAGTAATTCAAAGAATTTCTTGCGAATTTTCTGAATAAACGAAGTAGATTATTTCGTATCATCTACACGTCGATAGCAGAGTAGTTGATTAGCATTTATCTACTGTTAGAGATCGATCTAGAGCGAGTCATAGAGATGTCATTTAACTAATAGATAAATGCTAAGAAAGAAAAGTAACTATAGAAAAGAACTCGATTCTTATATGTGTATTTCTCAGCTCTGTGCTAGACTCGATTGAGTTGATGTCTTACACATATGATGCAGAGACTCAATGACATCATCTCTAGATCAGATTCTCGCTAGACTTGATTAAAATGAAATCAGGCGAAGACTAGTTGAAGAATAGACGAAGGCTAGAATCGTGACACGTAGCTGATAATTGACTCATTGTTTGTTATTCACATCTTGAAGAAAGATTTTGAACTTATCAAGCAAGCTAAACTCTATGAGACAAACTGACAATGCATTTTGAAGATGATTGTTGATTTTATTCTGAATGTTATTCATCAGAGTGATATTATTGTAGTTCAAAAAGCTGAATATTTTAGTGAATTTTAAATAGAAAGAGCTGAAAGACTTGTTAAGCTGCTTCAGAGCAACGTACTTGCAACGACACTTTCAAATCAGATTTCGATCTTCGTAAATTTCTTTCAGATGTTTCAGTAGCTCTGATAATGACTGATAGAATGAAAAAGCATCAATATGATGCTTTGCATAAATTTGCTGATCAGCATCGTCTTCTAGTCTGAAAATCACATAGACAATACAAATCTTTTCAGTAGAGTAATAATTCACGTTAATATCGAGCTTATCAGCTATTTTGATGTTTCATGTTTTTCAGATAGAATCATTTGTTTCGATGAAGATGAGTGAATTCGAAAGCTTGATGAACTTGTGATGATTGTTTTCATTTTCATTATCAGATAAAGTAGAAGATTCTCGTTGAGAGTGCACTTCTTTCTGATTGACTCGTTGCTCAGCTGACTGAGTATCTTGACGAGACATAAATTAATCATCTTGACGTTGTTTTGCTCTGAAGTTCAATCGCTCGTCTTGTAGCTGACTGATCTTTTTCTCTAGCTTATCATTCTTATCAAAAGTGACTTCTAGTTGTTTTACTCTCTTTTTGTGATCATCTTGTATGAGAAGTCAGTGTTCATTGAGTTGTAAAGTCAAGTCTTGCTGACTTTGAAGCTTGTTCAGCATATTGATGACTTCATTGAGTTGATTGCTGATTCAATGAAACAGTTGTTCTTCAATGTTTATGTTTCATGTGATGACAGCTTTCTCAGCTTCAACTGAAGCATCAATAAATAGAAGTGAAACTCTTCTATTGACAATGCTTTTAAGCAGACGAGTTGTTCAAGACTCAACTGATTTGACGTCATGTGTCATGATGAAAGAAGGTAGAAGTTGTTGAGATAAGAATAGATGAAAGATTGATGTTTTAATGAGTGAAAATTCAAAGAATTTCTTGTGAATTTCAGGTAATAACTGAGTGCTTTATTCAAAGAATTTCTTGCAAATAGAATGATGAAAATGAGTGTAGAATCGAGAAATCTCTTGCAATCTAAAATGATGATGCAAATTTGAAGAATCTTTTGCAAATTTTTCTTACTGAATAGATTGTTTTGTATCATTTATTCATCGATAGCAGAGTAGTAGATAATGAGCATTTATTTAATGTTAGAAATCAGCATAAAGTGAGTCAATATGAGTATCATTTAACTAGAAGATAAATGCTAAGAAAGAAAGATAGCTACAGAAAAGAAGCTGACTACATATATGTGTTTCTCAGTTGACGCTAAACTCAATAAAAACTAGTAAAGATGACGAAGTGAGAATAAATCTGACAAGACTAGAAGACTGAGTTTAACAAGACTAGAATCATAACAAATTGCATCAATTATCAATTAAATGAATTTCTTTAAACTTGTTTTGTCTGAATGAGTATGTTGAATGAGTAATGAGATCAGTATTGTTACGATTCTAGCTACGCATCTTCGTTGATGACTATGTTGATGACTATGTTGATGACTATTCTGAGAGCTATCGTCGATCGCTCGTCGCTAGAGCATAGACTTGTTTCGAAGTCAACTTTATTCAGAGTTAGCTTATATTCTTCTGAGTCATATAGATAGTCAATTCTTTTCTTCTAGATACTTTTCTTTCTTAGCATTTATATACTCGTTATCTTACACTCATATGACTCGCTCTATGCTGATTTCTAACATTATATAAATGCTTCTTTGTTACAGACGAAGTGAAATAATCTGCATCGACTCTCGAGTGCTTCTGTCAACTCTTCAATTCACTATTCACATTTGATCTAGCCGACTTGCAATCATCAGCAGCACTCATCTTTCTTTTCTCGTGAGCTGATTCAGCGAGAATAAACAAAAGATTCAAACTCATACGCTGATCAGCGAGTATAAACAAACGATCAAAATCATTCGACTAGATCAAAGATCAGCGAATTAATCGTTCATTCAGATTTGCAAGAAATTTTTCGAATTTGTTGAACAATCAAAGAGATCAGTCTAGAACTGCGTGAAGTCTCTATCTTGAGAAGCAAACCTCAGTGAGTCTGCTTCAACGACATTCTCAATGCAATGATCTACTCATTCTCATCGTTCTACTCATCAGTGAATCGATTCTGCTACTCGTTCACATGCAACTAGTGAGTCTGCTACAATGACATCTACTCTCAATGCAATGATCTACTCGCTCACATCGTTCTACCTATCAGTGAATCTGATCAAATGTTCACGTGCAACTAGTGAGTCTGCTTCAATGACATGATCATCTTCGATAACAAGCAAATCTATGAGCTTGTTCATGTATCAAATCTCAACAAACTCATGAGCTTGTTTCTATATCGAAACTCTCAGTGAGTCTGCTTCAATGACACGTTCGATAGTGAGTCTGCTACAAAAACAGATAACGATTGATCTCATTGACAGAGTCAGTCACTCAATAGTTAGTCTGCTTGAACGACACTCGAAGTGAGTCTGCTACAAAGACAGACAATGATTGATCTCTTGATTGAGTCGATCAATGAACGAAACAAGCTCTACTATGTAGTAGGCCTGAATCGAAAGTGAGTCTGCTTCAATGACACAGCATCGTCAATGCGATGATCTTCTCATCGCTCTATCTATCAGTGAATCGATTCGCCTATCAGTTCACGTGCAACTAGTGAGTCTGCTTCAATGACATCTATTCTCAATGCAATGATCTACTCGCTCTCATCGTTCTACTCATCAGTGAATCTGATCATACATTCACATGCAACTAGTGAGTCTGCTTCAATGACACTTCTACCTTGCATAGTGAGTCTGCTACAATAGGCATTTCGATTCTACACAAGACTAAGAAAATACATTCATGCAAACATGAATCGTTGAAGAGAGAAAGTAATGTTACGACTCTAGCTACGCATCTTCGTTGATGACTATGTTGATGACTATGTTGATGACTATTCTGAGAACTATCGTCGATCGCTCGTCGCTAGAGCATAGACTTGTTTCAAAGTCAACTTTATTCAGAGTTAGCTTATGTTCTTCTGAGTCATATAGATAGTCGATTCTTCTCTTCTAGATACTTTTCTTTCTTAGCATTTATATACTCGTTACCTTACACTCATATGACTCGCTCTATGCTGACTTCTAACAAGTATCATGTGATTAACAAATTCTTAATGTAATGTCAGAATTATGTTTAAATGATATAATCAATGAAGATCAGAATTGATAGTGCTTGATTTTTAGAAATAATTATAACTGAATATTAAAAATACAGAAGAAGATTGATATAAAAGCTTCTATTTATGTAATGTTCAGAAACTGTGCTAAACTCAAAAGAAAGATGTTTGTGACATAGAAAGAATATGATGTAAATGAACAAGATGTTGATGAAAGAAAAGAGTGTTGAGAAAGAAAAAAGAGATTGAGTCATATCTGAGTCAAATCTGACTAGCTTGCTGATTAGCTTTAATCATTACGCAGAAAACTCGCTAGTGTTCACTGTGAATTGATTAAAGCTTCAGTCTTGTTCAGTCTTATCAGTCTTGATATGCTTGTAACAAGAGATTGAATTGATAAAGAAATGTTCAACAACTTATCATCATGCTTGTAAATTGTATCTCATAGTATCAAAATCGCAATATCATTCAGAACGTTAACAATAAGTTGATTAATATGAGAAAGATTTCTTCGCGCAAGATATGAAAAAAGACTCATTATTCTACTTTGCAGTGTGATTGCTAAGCGTCAACAATACAATCAGCAGCTCAGACTGAATCTTTCTTAGCTTTTATTATTATTTTTCTCATCTGTCTGTCTCTTCTTTCAAATTCTGCATCTTTATTGAAACAACTTGTGATAATACTTTCGTTCTGCAATGTCTTTGATTCAGAAATTGCATTACATGAAAAGTCTTCAAACAGTTAAACAGATTCAGCTTCTAGATTTGATTGACTCTCTTCATGCAAAAGACTTGAGTGAGTTCACAGCTTTGTCTCAGCTGATTGTCTGTGAAGATCAATTAAGTGACAAGAGCTCTTTGCTTTAAGCAATCTTTAAAGTCTCATTTTCGAGAAAAGATAATTTCTGCACATGATTCGCGACAGAGATCATCTTGCATAAAGCTTCAGACTCTGAAATCAGAGTCTTTTTGATATGTTTCTAGTCACATTAAAATACATATGTTCAATCTTTGCTGTGTAAATGTTGAGCAAGAATAAATCATTAAGAGATAAAGATTGACTTTGACTGTTTTGACATGAAGTGTCTTTCTTCAATGACTTCGTGACACTTTTTGAGCAGACTAAAGATGTCATGAGTCTTTTATCTGTTGATGAGAACACTTTTTTCAAAGATATTTTACAAGTTGAAATCTCAGAATCAAAACAGTCACAGTTAATCATAGTTGATCTTTCTGACTTGATACATTCACACAACAAGCATCAAATCAAGCATGATGTGCAACTAGTTACGAATCTGATTGCTAAATATATGACAAATTTAAGAAGTATTATTTTAACAGTCATCTTTGCTAAAAATGACTTCTCAAATCAAATCATACGTTTTCTGACTTATATCAGATTACACAATTTTACTCTAGTTCATAGTTAATATACTTTGCTGTCTAAATTCTTAAATGAGTCAAAGAGATTAATTCTCAAAATCTACAAACTTTAGATGTCATTATCAAGTCAGATCAGCTTAAGAATGACATTGATAACAAGAAGATTTTCTTGAGTCTTGCTAGAAATGAGCAAGTTAAATTTCATCTGAGTTGACATGTGATCAGAAATCTGAACTTCAAGTCAAGTGACGAAGTTTAAGATTAAGATGCAATCGAGAAACAGTTCTTTGCTGAGAGCAATTTTCAATTTCTCTCGATCATGACTCTTGATATTAAACATCTTCATCAGCGACTGAGCATGATGCTCTTTAGTCAAATCAAGATTAAGCTTTCACTGTTAATCAAAGATATTAAATCTGACATATCGAGCTGTTGCTGAGAGTTGAAAAAGCTAGAATCTGCTTGTATAACTCTCAATGATCAGAATGATTTTCTTGTTGATCTGAGTGATGATTTTTAGAAAATCTGCAAGACTGCAATCAAAGACAATTACAAGCATGACTTTTTTGCAAATTGATCTCTGTTTGATAAACGTCTTTCAGCTATGATCATTAATATGAAAATAAATTTCGAAGAAGAAATTCGAACTGAAGAAGCACAGTGAAAGATCATGAAGAATGTAAGTTGCAAGAAACGTTGTTGAACTTAAGCACAGACAATTAAAGAAGTGCGCAAATTATTGAGAATGAGTCACGAATGTGAAGTATGAACTTCTTTTCACTTTTGAATATGATACGTGCACTAATTATATGCTTGATTAGTTGTTGAACTTCTCAAATTCACTGTTGATTGATGAAGTCTTCTGCAAGTACAGTAGATCTTGAAAAGATTTGACACGTTGATACATCAAGAACGTCTGAGATATGACTAAAAACTTCGTGAAGCAAGCATTGCAATATTTAACAGATGACATGATCAGCGATGCTTTACTGCAACATCTTCTCAATTCTATCATGAACAACAAGCTAAAGTTAGCTCATGTTAAACTCAAGAAGTTGATGACAGTATATAAATAACACTCTGAGATCAGAAATCACTACTTCACAAATATCTACAACACTCTGCAACAATAGCAATCTGAGATCGAGATCATTAACATGCTTCAAAAAGCATTTGAAAATTGAAGTCACATGACAGATGATGATATTTCATCTCTTGTGACTATTCTGCAAGAGAAGTGTGAAGCTGATATGAATCTCGTTGCTGTTGAATTCACATACTATGCAATGAAGACATTCTACAAGATATATTGTCAGAATTCATTCTATTGATGCTTTTCTAATCATTTTGAACTTTAGGTTTCAATGAAATTATTCATTGATAACGTATCAAATCTGATTGTTTGAGCAATTATTGCTTCTTAAATGACATTTATGTTTTGTCTTAAGTCAGTCTTTGAAATGAATCTCAACATGATGATGAAGATTGCATCAGAGACATAGAATAAGAAACTTCGTCGTCAAGAAATAAATAAAAAGCTCAAAGTCTTGAAAGTTGACAATACTCTCTGCAAACAATATGCTCTTCATGTGACTTCTGATTAGTCGTTGTCAGACTCTATCGTTTTATGAATCTTTTAACTAACAAATATAGTTCAATTATCACAAGATTCATCAATAGTTAAACGAAGAAAATCATTATCAGATCTATCGTTGATTGAAGAAAACTTGACTGAAAGAATCTCAGAAGATAAAATTTTAAAATTCTGCAATTTCTGCAATTTCTGAAGTAAAGTTTTTATAGACTGAAATTTCTCGATTGAAAATAGTCTCTTATTTATTTTCAACAGCTACACACAAGAACATGATCATGATCGTTTAAAGAAATTAATAAAGACAACTAATTGACTTGAACAAAGTTAAGATTGTTTAAGATGCTAATTTTGATTAATATAAGTCTCGTTCTACTCTGCATCAAAGTATTTATATTGTGAATGTCTTTCTTGACATTTGAGTGAAGTAAGCAATGCTATTCAAAATTAAGAAATTGATTGCAGCATATTTTCTTTGTTGTATGAGACATTTTCATGCAAGAGTAAAAACAATCTGCTTTAATGAATAAGTCATCTCATATGTATTGACTTTATTGTCATTATCAAATGCTCGATCTCAAATTTGATCATAGTAATGACTTCAGATTCAGTCTGTGTTCTCAAAGATAGTGCAATTTTGTTTTCATTCAGAAATCACGAATGAAAAGATCATCACACTTCAAGAAAGAGAGAAAATTTCTCTAATTCTGAAAGAACGTTCATCTTGCATATCATATAAAAGACAACAAGTACTTTGAGTTCATTGATTTGCTGATCTTGATCTGAAATGTTCTTCATCAAGTAAATATACTGAGTTAATTCAATCACGTTGTTAATTTACATCTCATGTAATGTGAATGAAACAAGTGTCTTGTGAATTTTGTGCAAAATGAGCTTTTTCAGATGTTCAATCTTGTACTTTTCTGCAAGTACATATAAATGAGCATGTTTCAGAAACACTTGCGTGAAATCTTTCTCAGACTCATCATTGACATGAATACTGTAGTTCACATAGACTGATTGCATTAAGTTGAATACTTAAGTTTGAGTCAAGTACTTGACTCGTCAAGACTTGATTCAAGTCAAAATTCTTGATTCAAGTATTCAAGTTGAATTAAGATGTTTAATCTGAGTATTCAAGTTGAGTCAAAGAATTGAAATCAAGTATCGACTTGAAATTCTCGACTCAATTCATCAAGACATGAAGATAAATAAATAGATGTTTTATTATGACTTTCTATTATGACTTTCTATTATGACTTTCTATTATGACTCTTTATCAAATAGTCTTCATGTTTTTCTTCATGTTTCTCTTTATGACTTTCTATCAAAAAGATAATGCAAAAAGATAATGCAAAGACGAAAAATCGGAAAAATTTCTATATTTAACTTTCTTGATGTCATATTCAATTTCTTGACGAGTTGAGTTGAGAATTTGAATTGAGTATCAATTCAAGATCAATATCAGATCGAGTCAGAATGTTGAAATCAAGTATTCAAGTTGAGTCAGAAGATTGATATCAAGTACTTAAGTTGAGTCAGAAGATTGATATCAAAACTCGACTTGATGATTAGTTTAAGTTTACATACATCTGTTCAGAAATTGTAGAACTGTATTTCTTGTGATTAAAAGATTCTCGTAGCAAAACTTTTTTGATTTTTTTCAACTTCTTAAATGACTTCTTCAATTCATTACTTAAATCAAATTGCGATTTATCAAGCGATGCAGATGACTTCATGTCTGATACTGACTTCGCTTGAACTACAAATATAGTGACGAAAGCATTCAATATCGCTGCAATCTCAGAACTCTCAATCAACTCTTTTTGAAGAATATCACATGATGATGTCTCATAATCTTTAGTATATGCAAACTGACAGAAGAGAGTAAAGATGTCTTTCTGCACGTCATCTAAAGTAACAAGTCTTGTCTGTGTCTCTATCATAAAATCATTCACGAAAGTGTTCAAGATACGTGACAATCATAATATAGTAATAGAATGAATGACTATGAGCATCTTTTCGAAATCAACATTAAAGATGAACACATGCAAGCGCAGTAATTTAGCGATTTAGAAACAAAATATCGTTGTATGCAAAAGTCTGATTCAGTTTTCAAGTTTTAGCAAATTTGACGGAAAAAACACACAAATCAGTCTCAAATTTGATGCAAATAAAGCAAATATCTAGATATTATTTTCATACTCTCAAAACATCTTAAAGCTTTATTTTTGAAGTTATACAAATTTCAGTCTCACATGAGAGCAATTCTGAATTCTATCTATCATGTTTCAAGCTCTTACTCAGAATCTTAGAGATGAGATTCAATTTCATTTAGTTTATGATCATAGCACAACGTTAATACACAAAGTCACTCATGTTATCAGACAGCAGATCAATCGTATGCGTAAAAAACATCTTCATTTTAGCGATGTGACATCTGCGCTTAATACAATTGATAGATTGAAGATTCTGAGTGAGTATCATGCTTAGAAGCTTCTTGACTTTCTCAGTCAACGACTCATTGTTTATCAGAATGACATGATCTGATTTCTGTATGACGAGTTTGACATTGTCATCAGTCAAAGCATGATTAGCAGAATGCTCAAACAAGCTAAATACAGCAGAAAGATTGCTCAAAGAATCGCTGCTGAGCGCGATAAAAAGCTTCGCAGCGAATGAGAATGATGACTTATGAGCTGAACTTCTGATCAGCTAGTCTTTCTTGATGAAAGCGTTGCTTGTGAGCGAACAGATAAACTCAACTTTCTTCTCTACTTTCTAGTCATGCTAATGCTTGCTCGTTAGCTGATTGAAAGTATGACTGAGTCTTGATTGACTTATCTCTGCACATCATTCAAAGTCTAAAATGATCAAAAAGATGAAGCATTTTATCAGCGTTTTTCATTAATGAATACATTGCATGAAAGATGCATCATGACTTCATAACAAAAGAGATCTTTCTGAACTTCATATGATCACAGATGCTTTCTATATGCAATTCTGAAGAGATAGAATTGCGTTCAGTAATGATCATGAATAATGCTAGAATTTATCAATCAGCAGAGCTTGATGAGCTATGTGAAAGCTTTGAGATGCATCTTGTCAAATTGTCATTCTACTCGTCTGATTATAATCTCATAAAAAGCTTGTTTTCAATGTTGAAAGCATGAATTAAAAGAAATGATAAGCTTGTTCAATGATATGATGAATCTAATGAGAAATTTAATGAATTTCTAAAAGTAGCAGTCAAGTCACAAAGAAAGTGAGTTGATGATTCTGAGACACTTTTTCGTCTGACTGACATAGTTCATATATTCAGATAATATCTAGATATAGATAAACTTATCGTAATCAAGCTCATCATGTTGCTTCTTCATTATCTTTGAATAATCATTTAAAGTGTTCTTCATCTTCTTCATTTTCTTCAAACTCTTCTCTTCAATCAATATTTGCAAGACTGAGATCTTGACTTGAGATTTTAAAGCAGATCTTTGAGCTTAAGCATTATATAAATGACTTCATGTCTGCACTGTCAAAGTATAAGCTTGCTGAGCTGATGTAGAAGATTTAGAGCGTGCTGTTGATGTATCTTTAGTCATTGATTCAAATGACAATTTGTCATCTAAATCAGAATTTCTAGAGCGAGCATACTTGCTGACATCACAAGTCAGCTGTATGTCAATGTCAGCAGATATGTTTAAGCTCTTTCAATGACTCTTATCGCGCTCTTTTCAGCTTTGTATCGTTTGTAGATCATAATATTGAGCATTTAGCTCATCAAAGACGTGTCAAAAAGAACATGCTTAAGTGCTACTAACTTTGAAGACATGTCAGAAGATATAATCATGAAGATCATCATTCTGAACAGAATCGCTAGAATGAACAGACAATGTATGTCGATGTCAATTGAGCATAAAAGAAGTCTCAATCTTCTTGAGTATCTTCAGCTTATTGCAACTATTTACATGCTTTTGTTAATTCTTTCTCTTTTGTCTAATTCTTCATTCTTCAATCTTTCTTTCTTCTTCAGCTGTTGCTCTTTGTATTATCTGCAGCGTCAATACATCTGCTATGCTGATTGATTCACTCATGATCTGCGATGACTGTATAAAAGTAGACAACGATGTAATAACTGAAGAAGATGCTGAGAAAGAATTGATACACTTGACTTGAAATCTTGCTATCATCAGAACTTTGATCAGCGTTCTTGAAGATTTAGTAAGTGACGCAGACTCATCGTTTCTACTGATTACTTCTGATCAGCATATTATATGATCAGCAGTCAGTCAATGATAAACGTCTGACTCGTTGATTCAACAGTACTTTCTTTTATTGTAACAGTTTTCTTTGCAAATTTAACTTATCTGAAGAACTTTCATCTGTTCTACAATGTCTGCATGAAGTTGATCATGCTTATTGACTTTCTTCTTCAGCTTCGCTGTTTGAGTTAGTGATATCTTCGTCGCTAAAAGCTCAGTTATAAGCGCTGAAGACGTGATATCAGTCTTATCATGATCAAAGATGAGTTCTAGATTAATGTTTACATTCTTTTTGTTTGCTGAGTACTTCTGTCAAACATTCGAAGCTACTTTCTCTCAAAAATCATGCAGTGTCAAAGTCATTCGCTTATTCTTCTTTATTAAATATCAGATGATGATAATTTTTATAAATATTAATACACACTTCAAATCAATGAAATCAACATGCTCAAAGCATTTATGCATCTGCTCTTGATGCAGATCTTGAAGATTGACATTGTTCTCATCATAAATATTAATTTGCAAGACGTCACTGATGATGAGAGTGACTTCATACTTGACTGTCATGTTCATGAACAATCTGAGTGATTTTAGCGATAACTTTAACTTCGTTGATTCTCATCTTTTCATCAATGCAGTGAGCTTTGTCAATTGATTTGAAGCTGCTTGAGTCTTAGACTGATTGTCATCTAGATTCTTCTCATTCTCATTCTCATCTTCAAATTAGTCAAGCTTTGCTGATGATAACACATGCGCTCTTCAAGCAACAAGAGTAGCAGCAGTCTTAGCGACAAAGATCACAAGCTCGCTCAAGATGAGTGCGTTTACGACTTGAGAAGTCTGAAAGATCTTGAGAAGATTAGACTGAGAGATCTTGAGAGAATTAAGCCTGAGCAAAGAAAGATCTTCTACATCTGAAAGCATCAAGAATGAAGAGATCTCTGTCTCTGAAGAAAGTACGATAGAATTCTTAGATACGATAGAATTCTTAGATACGGGAACGATTTTGCGTGCCTTAGAAGTCTTGAGTGCATCTAGGTGAAGCAGAGTCTTGAAGAAAGCTCTTTTGCGTTCGATACGCCTGAGAGACATTCTGACTATCTAGAATTGCCCTTGTGTGAGGCTGAGATTTGTATAGCTTCAAAAATGAAGCTTTGAAGTGTTTTGAAAGTGTGAGAATGATATCTAGATATTTGCTCTATTTGAACCAAATTTGAGGCTGATTTGTGTGTTTTTCTCGCCAAATTCGCTAAAACTCGAAAACTGAACCAGACTTTTGCATACAACGATAAGCCTTCGCAAGACCAACACGACGCGTGAAGCAAACTTACTGCTCAAACGAAGTCATCATCACATTTCAAGATTGTGCCACTGATGTGTATGTTTACAGGTCATAATCTCATCTGGTTGCTATATCTCGCAGGCCTTCGAGCTAAACCGTTTATGGAAAAAAAGTGTCTCGCCGCGACGCTTCTTCCTTCGCTATGTGCTTTAAGCTAAACTGCTGTTAACTCGCTGTCGATCGAAACTATATTTCATCATCATATTCATAAAGACAGACGTATGATGACTTTGTATCGAGTAGAACAGGTTCTTGAAAAAGGGGATGAAGTTGTTGCATGCTCGGACATTGCAAGAGGCATCATGATAATTTCAGAGTCGCCTCTTTTCACGCTTTCACGTCTTATTCGCAATTCACAGCGAGTCTTCGAGCTAATTCTTCAGCAAGTACGTGCTTTGAATAGAGATCAGCAACGCAGCTTCTTTGCCCTTCGCAACAGCTTCAAAGAACTCTCCTCGTTTGAAGAAATCGTTAAGATCAACGTCATGCCATTGAGTATCAACGCAAGCAGTGATGAGATATTTCCTAATTGTTCTCGTTTCAACCACAGCTGTTGCTCTAACGTCAGTTACTCTTGATGCAACAAGCTTGAACTTGAACGGATTTTCGCCGTAAAAGACATCAAAGAAGAAGAAGAAATATCGGTCAGCTACCTATTCGTACAATTTGGAATGACATCTGAAAGTGAACGTCGACGACATCTTTTGGACGAATTTGAGTTCCAGTGCTACTGTGATATATGCTTCCAAAACATCGAAGATGCTTCTGCAAGCGATACAAGGCGACGAAAGTTATCTCAGCTGAATGTCGCTATAGGGGATGGCATACTCATTGTCACGAATCCAGGTCGCGCTCTCAAATCTTGTAAAGATGTACTTCAGTTGCTGAAAGAAGAGGAAGAGTCAGACGTGACAGTCTATGTCGCTTACTACGACGCATTTCAGGTGTGCGTGGCACATGGTGATTTTGGTCGAGCTAGTGCCATGGCAGGTCTAGCCGCAAAGGCTAAGAGTGACTGTCAAGGAAATGATGCTGACGGCATCGAGGAAATCGAACGCTTCATTCAATCATCACAAACGCATCGACTTGCCGGCATCACGAACAAATGAAGATCGATAGTTGAACATGCTCGATCATCGAAGTCTGAAGGATTTGAAGAATGGCTTTGGCGGAAAGCTGAGTGATGTGGCATTTCAATGTTCATGCAGATATCATGGTCGTGAGTGGCTTAAGATGGCAAATATTGCAACTGTTTCAATCAAATAGCTTCCCAAAGCAAAAGCAGTATTCCAGTCTTCGATGTATATCTTTCAGCTCACAACTGCGGTCCCACTCAAGACAATAGTGACTGCTGAGATTAGGCGATAGTCAGCGCTCATACGTCCTTTCCAATACTGAATCTCCTCGCTTCGTTTCTGACTGCATCATCAGCCGTTGCCTGCATCACCAATCGTTGCCTGCTTCCCGAGTGAACATGCCTTTTAAAAGTACATACTTCTTGAGTGTATATATCTTTCAAAGGTATACGCTTACTGAAGATATATACCTTTTAAAGATATACACTTTCTAAGTGTACATATCTTTCGAGTGTACATATCTTTCGAGTGTATATATCATTTAATGATATATATCTTTAAGAGATATACACTTGCTGAATGTACATAAGTTTTAAGAATGTAGATGTGCAAGTTCAAAGAATATATAAAATTAGAAAGTGTACATATTTAGAAACTTGAGCACTATCTCATCACTTCAATCAAAGATCATGTCAGAGTGTCTCATAGACTATCATATTTAAAAGAACTCTGTGAACTTCGTTCACAACTGTTTCTTCGAGAATTAGAAATAAAGTCAAGACAAAGATCAGAAATGAAGTGAAAAGAGAAAATCAGCAAGATAGAATAAAGACAATTCAGAAGCAAAGCAGAAAGTTTAAAGATACATTATGTTACGAAGCGTGTCGACGTTGAATAGAGTCTAGTCAATAGGCTCTAGAGATTTCAATATGTGAACAAGGAACAACAATGTTTCGGATCGAAATATGCTGAAACATTTCATCTATTCGAGCTCTAGCAAACCGGCTACTTCGTTCCTTTGTTCGCTCTACTATAGATACAGCTCGGAACTGTCTTCTTCCTTCTGTATTCTTAGTTTCCTAGTTAGAGCTACCTCTATTGATCAAACATTCTACTCAGCTATGCACTATCTCGCTGCAGTGTGATTAGATTCTAGGCACGATCCCAACATTAAACTAAGAATTCGTTTACCACACGATATCGATTTCATTACCCATTCAAGCTACTCGACGAACAACGAAACGAGTATAAAGAAATTTGTTTACCTGATGGTCGACGACTTCGAAAGACAGAACAACATCAGAAGGTCAATAGAATCAACGGCGAGGCTGTTGAATTGCTAGAGAACCTACCGCTCATTCAGTAGCATCGGTTCACTCGATTAATAGAATCGACGATAAAGAACCTTCGTGAATTGCTTGAGAATCAACCCATTCTCGTGAAGCAGACGAGTGAAAATAAGCTGTTCAACCTCTTCTCTTTCAAAAAGCTCGTGAATCAGTCGAGTCAAAATAATCTGTGTCATCAAATTCGATTCAACTCGATTCGAATTCAGGTCAATTTAGTGAGCCTGCTACAAAGACGCTGTCAATGCGATGATCTACCTACTCACATCGCTCTACCTATCAGTGAACCGACCTACCTCGTGTTTCTGTGTCAACTAGTGAGCCTGCTTCAATGACACGATCAGAATCGACCTCTTCAATGAGCTAGTCGATTCTCTTCTAGTGAGTCTGCTTCAATGACACAATCAGAATCGACCTCTTCAATGAGCTAGTCGATTCTCTTCTAGTGAGCCTGCTTCAATGACACGATCAGAATCGATCTCTTCAATGAGCTAGTCGATTCTCTTCTAGTGAGCCTGCTACAAAGACGCTGTCAATGCGATGATCTATCTACTCACATCGCCCTATCTATTAGTGAGCCTGCTACAATGACCGTCCTTCCCCTCTCATAGTGAGCCTGCTACAATAGACATTTCGATAGTCTGAAAGATCAATAGAAAATGGTAGAAAGACTGACATCAGAACTCTCTAGTCGTTGTCGCTATGAGCTACACTACAAGTCATAGAGACATGACTTTTAAAGAGAAGAAAGTAATGTTACGAAGCGTGTCAACGTTGAATAGAGTCTAGTCAATAGACTCTAGAGATTTCGATATGTGAACAAGGAACAACGATGTTTCAAATCGAAATATGCTGAAACATTTCATCTATTCGAGCTCTAGCAAATCGACTACTTCGTCCCTTTGTTCATTCTACTATAGATACAGCTCGAAACTGTCTTCTTTCTTCTGTATTCTTAGTTTCCTAGTTAGAGCTATCTCTATTGATCAAACATTCTACTCAGCTATGCACTATCTTGCTGCAGTGTGATTAGATTCTAGACATGATCTCAACACATTAATACTTATCTTTAGAATCAGTCTTTCACTTGATTTTAAATAAAGACAGTTTTCTTGAATGAATTACATATTGTCATGTTTAAATTATCTGAAAACATACAGTATGATTTATGCAGTAAAAGCAAAGACACAGCAGTTCATCAGAAGAAAATCAAATTTGATGAAAAAAACAAATCAGCTGATTCAATTGTATTACATGAATCTTGTTTTAATCATTTGCAAGAATGAAAGATATTATACTTATTGATTGATTAATCATGAATGATAATCTTCTATCATAACAGAAATCATACATATAAATTTAATACATTAATTTTGAATTAATTCAAATTTAAAAAGCATCATATTTATTGTTTATTAATCTTTTATTTACAGACTTTGATCTCATTATTCATAAAGTTTCATACAAATTGAAAATGAATGAATTATTAAACAAGAAATCTGATTCAATTAAGAAAAAGTTTTCAAAAACATTGTAGAATTTGTAAAATCTGATGATATATTGCAAAGCAAAATAAACAAAGATTTATTCTGAATGAGAATTTGAGTGATGATGTAATGATTCAACTTTGCAAAAAAAATATTGAAGAATACATTTCTTAAAACTGATAACAGTTTACAATAAATACTTAAGTAATTATTATTGTTTGTTACGAACATGTCTGAATCGATCAGAGTTCAGATCTAATTCTAATCAATTTGATTAAAGCAAGTCATGACGCTATGCCTAGTTTGAACCTAGCGCATTTCTTCGAGTCATTCTCAGCACTTCTTCTCGTTGTTCAGCACTTTCTTCATTCATCTCTTTCATCATTCTTTTAGACAAACACATCTGACATATTACATCACATCTGTATCGAGCCTAGCGCAGCCTCAAGTCATTATTTATAGAAGAGCTCGCACTCTTTCTCTTCTGTATTCTTAATGTCTTGTTATAGCTATCTCTAAAGAACAATACATACATATCAGTTCTGAGTCTTTTTGATTGAATGATCTAGGCACAGTCTCAACATTACATTAAGAATTCCGTTTATCATACGATATAGATACTCATTACTCGTTCAATATACTCGTTCAGACAGATCAAGTCTAAAGAAATTCATTTACCTGATGATCGACGCAATCGAAAGACAGAACAACACTAGAAGATTTATAGAATCAACAGCGAGACTGATTGAATTGCTAGACGACTTACAGCTCATTAAGTACGCATCGTTCATCTCGATTAATAGAATCAGCGATAAAGAATCTTCGTTGATTGCTAGAGAATCAAATCGATCAAGAGAATCAATCAATTCTCAAATCAAACAACAAAAACGACTTTACCTTCTATTGCTAAGCATCGTTCTTCGCTCGATCTCTTTCTTTGAAAAAACACTCGTTCAATTAAATCTCTTCTTTCTTTCTCATCATGTTTCGTTTCTTCAAAGAGCGTTTCAAAGTCTCATTCTTCATTGTCGAAGATAACGACTCATTCGCTGAAATCATAACATCTTCTATGACTATGAAAGCTTTGAAGAAACGATGCGAAGAGCTGAAAGCTAGACTACAAGCTAGAGAAATTATCTCGTCATCATCAATCTACTCTGAGCGTTCTAGATTTCAGAAAATACTCGATTTTTCATTGTTCACTTATGAAAAGAACTTTATTTGAAAGAACTGATATGAAAAAGTTCAGAACAAGCTAGAAATCAACGTCAATCTCTTTTCAAGTGAACGAGTCAAGCTGAGCTACGTACATTTCAGATTATTCGATGATGCAGCTGAGATCACTCAGTCAAGACGTGAACATGACTGTTTCAACTTATACAAGATCGTAGACGAGCTTTTGAAAGAGCTAGCTCAGTTGTTTGATGACTCAGATAAAGAAGTCAACTTTCGTAGAAACTACTACAACTTGATTCAAGAACAGAAGAAATTCAGCGAGTTTTATACTTAATTTCAACGACTATTCTTCTATCTAGACTATCAAGAAAAACAGCTGATCTTTGATCTAAAGAATAAAATAAACTCTTGACTTCGATTCGCTTGAGTAACTCAATTGATTCAACTCAGTACTCTGAAAGAAATTCATTTCTACCTCATTCAATTGAATAACGATCAACGAGCTATTCAAGAGATCAAGAATAGAGAAGCAATGATCAAAGCTCAAACAATTAAACAGATCATCTTCGCTGAAGAATCATACAAAGCTACTCGTAGAATCATAGAAACGAAGATGACTGATCAGTCAAAATCACGCGACGCTGTTTTGACTAGCGTCAAAGAAAATGACTTACTAATCGAAAACTGCTTTCTTTGTCATAAGTCTGATCATACTTCTAAAGAGTGCTTGAATAGATCTTTCAGAACTAACATATTAAATGACGAGTTTGATCATTCTTTGAACTTCAATTCAGAGTCTGATTCAAAAAACTAGTCATCTCTTTCAGAGTCATCAAAGAGATAGAGATCATTTCTTTGTGCAATCTAATCGACGAAATTTCATCTATGAAAGAGAACTACTTCGAAAAGTCATTTCTAGTCAATGTCACTCTATTCTCGCAAGACGAATTCTTCAAGTTACGATCTCTGATAGATAGTGACTCGACGATCTACATCTTGATTCATACAAAGCTAGTCGATCAAATATGTCAGAAGCTCGAAATTCAACTCATATGACTAGCTAAAGAGAAGTTAATAAGAGAATATGACGAAAAGCTGACAAAGAAGATCATTATTCATAAAATTCTACTCAATCTCACAGTCGAAAGTCATAAGAAATTGACTGTTTCAATGTTAATAGCTGATATAGATCATCATGACGTCATATTAGAAAAGCTCTGAATGAACAAAAATGAAATACTACTAGATATGCAAAACGATGTCATCGTTTTTTTGAATCAATTAGAAGCTCTCATTTCTGTTTTTTCAATGTCAGTCAGAGCTTCACATTCAAAATGATCATGATCATCAAATTCTTCTATCAGTTCAGCTCTCAAAGTGCTTCAACGACTCACTTCTACTGCTTCGAAAAAGAACTTTTCTATGTTCAGTGTGAAAGCTGCATCTTTTCATGCACTGATTAAATGATCAAAGAAGAATCGCATCGAGATTTTCGCTATGTCGATCAAAGATATTGATAGAGAAATAGTCTACAACATTCAATGCAAACTGAACGTTCTAGACGTCGCTTTCATCGATGCATCAGCTCAAAATCTAGAAGACATCAAAGTCAAGCTATTTTCGAAATATCAGAATTTTCTTGACGTGTTTGATCGAGCTCAAGTCGATAAGCTATCATCTCATCGTTCATATGATCATAAGATAGAGCTCACTAACGATGTCACTTCTTCTAAATGTCGAGTTTATTGAATGTCACTCTACAAGCTTCAGAAGATCAAAGAATATCTGAACGAAAATCTGTCAAAGAGTTTTATTACTTCTAGTAAGATCTCATATTTCTCACTCGTTCTATTCGCTCTGAAGATCAATGATGATCTTCGCTTCTGCGTTTACTATCGAAAGCTCAATGTCATTATCAAAAGAAATCGCTACTCTCTATCGCTCATAGATGAGATGATTGACAAAATCGTTGACTGCAAGCATCTGATTCAACTGAATATAATTTTCGCTTTCAACAAACTTCGTATGCATCTCGATAGTGAGAACTATACGATCTTCATTATCGCTCTAGAAGCGTACAAATCAAAGATTCTATCATTCGAATTAACAAACGATTCGATCTCGTTTCAGCAATATATGAACGATGTTCTATGAGACTTTCTAAATGACTTTTGTCAAGCTTATTTAGACAATATTCTCATATACAGCAAGACTCAAAAGAAGCATAAACAACATGTCAAGATGATACTAGATCGTCTACGAGACGCTGATTTGCAGATAGATATTCGAAAGTGCGAATTCGACGTAGAAGAAACAGTCTTCTTAGAAATCATAGTATTCAAACAAGATCTTCACATGAACTCTATCAAAGTGAAAGCTATAGTCAATTGAGCTACATTTATTAATCTAAAAGAGATACAAGACTTCGTTGACTTCATCAATTTCTATCGACGCTTCATCAAGAACTTTTTGAAACTAGTCAAGTCATTCACTCAGCTGACTTGAAAAGACACGTCTTTTGTTTGAAACGAAGTCTGCGTTGAAGTCTTTGACAATCTAAAGAAGCAGATCAGCTCGACCTCAGTTCTGCGTCATTTCGATGTCAAACGTCAAGCTATTTTGAAAATCGATGCATTCAACTATGTAAAAGACGACATACTATCTCAGTACAATGACGAGAGTGTGCTTCATTCGATAGTCTTCTATAGCAAGAGCATGATTTCAGCTAAATGCAATTATCACATCTATGACAAGAAATTGCTAGCTATCATTCAATGCTTCGAACACTGACGACTTGAACTAGAAAATACTGAGCTATTTATTCAAATGTTTACTGATCATCAGACTTTGAAGATCTTTATGAAAAACAAACAGCTGACTCGATGACAAGTGAACTATCTGAATATTCTATTGAAGTTTAACTTTCAGATTATCTTTCGATCAGGCAAAATAAACATCAAAGTTGATGCTTTAACTAGAATGTCAATGATCGATAGTTTTGAATCAGTTAAAGACATAAATGATCATTTTCAGACTATACTGATCTTAAATTGAATAAACATTTTGTCAATTGAGTTTGAAATCGAATCTGAATACAAGATCAATCTCTATTAATGCATACATCTAGTCAATCAGAAGAATGAACTATGCAATGAGTATCAACAAGCTATGAACAAAGATGAACTGAAGCTTCATGATACGAAGCTAAAGAACTGTCAAATCATTGACAACGTTTTATTCAAAAAGAGTCTACTATGAATGTTGAAACAAATGCATACGAAATTGCTTCGAAAGATTCATGATCAATCATCAATCTCGCACTCTGACATTAGACGAATGATTGATCTAGTTCAACGCTTCTACTATTGATCAGATCATCGAGCAACTATTTGACAATACATTCGAAACTGTCATGCCTGTCAGCGAAGCAAAGCATCTTGAGATGATACAAATGATTTGCTTCAGCTTCTATCAATTTCTCAGCAGCGTTGACAAGATATAGCTATGAACTTCATCACTGAGCTATCTCTATCGAAAAACTATAACGTGTTACGAAGTGTGTCGACATTGAATAGAATCTAGTCAATAGACTCTAGAGATTTCAATATGTGAACAAGAAACAACGATGTTTTGAATCGAAATATGCTGAAACATTTCATCTATTCGAGCTCTAGCAAATCGACTACTTCGCTTCTTTGTTCGCTCTACTATAGATACAGCTCGAAAGTGTCTTCTTTCTTCTGTATTCTTAGTTTTCTAGTTATAGCTATCTCTATTGATCAAACATTCTATTCAGCTACGCACTATCTCGCTGCAGTGTGATTAGATTCTAGGCACGATTTCAACATAACGTCATTTGCATGATCATATGTCGTCTCTTCAAAGAACGTCACTATGTTTTCTGTCATTGAAAAGACGATGACATCTCAATCGAAGAAACAGTATGAATCATGCTATGAAACGTCTATTGACTTCATGATCTACTCAGTTCTATCGTTTCGAATAGAGACTTTCAGTTCATATCGATCATGTGACAAAGTCTTTGTAAACGACTGAAGATTCAAGCCAATCTATCAACAGTCTATCATTCAGAGATCGACGATCAGTCGAAACAAGCTAATCAAGATGTTGAACGCGAACTTTGAATCTACTGCAATTACATGCAGAATGACTGAGCTAAATGACTTTCAATGATGAAATTCAGTGACAATTTCAATACATTCTTGACTATCTCGATGATCTCTTTCTACTTCAATAGAGACTTTCACTTTCGAATGAGTTTCAATTCAGATACGACTGATTACAAAACGACTCATCAACGTATTGAGACTAGAAAGATCGATGACATTATCATTTGAATGAGCGAGCTTCTTATCTTCAATCATCAACAATTGAAAAAGATCAAGCAGATCATTGAAGCTCAGATGAACAAGCATAGATGAGACGTCATCTATGAAGTAGATGATCAAGTTTGATTAATCTTCGAAAACATCAAAATCACTAGATCATGCAAAGATTTGAAAGACAAGCAGCTCGACTTCTATTCAATCACAGTCAAAGTTGAGATCTTCTATCGTCTTCAGCTATCTAGAAGCATGAAGCATATACATTCAGTGTTCAGCTCGAAGTATCTACAATCTTCATCAAATGACTCTTTATCAGAACAACACTCTGAGTTTTCTAAATCGATGATCATTGAAGAGAATGAAGAGCACTGAGAAGTAGACAATATATTGAACTTCAGATGATATAGAGAAAGACTACAATACAAAGTCAAATGAATCGAGATAGATCATGACGACGAATGATACTATGTCGATAAAGGAAAATTCAATGACTCGAAGAAAGTTCTGAACGAATTTCACAAGCTATACTCGAATAAGTTGCACTAAATTGAAAACATGATGAATTTTTTGCTTTTATTTCTTTTCTATTCATGCAAACATGAATGTTCAAAGAAAAGAATAATGTTACGAACATGTCTGAATCAATCAGAGTTCAGATCTAACTCTAATCAATTTGATTAAAGCAAGTCATGATGCTATGCCTAGTTTGAATCTAGCGCATCTCTTCGAGTCATTTTCAGCACTTCTTCTCGTTGTTCAGCACTTTCTTCATTCATTTCTTTCATCATTCTTTTAAACAAACACATCTGACATATTACATCACATCTGTATCGAGTCTAGCGCAGTCTCAAGTCATTATTTATAGAAGAGCTTGCACTCTTTCTCTTCTGTATTCTTAATGTCTTGTTATAGTTATCTCTAAAGAACAATATATACATATCAGTTCTGAGTTTCTTTGATTGAATGATCTAGACATGATCTCAACATTGTTATAAGTTTGCATAAAGTGAATCATATGAATGTATTTTAACTAGAAGTTTAAAGTTAAAGAAGAAGAAAGATGAAACACGTTGTAAGTTTTACTCATGAAGACACATTAGATTGCTAGCGTGTCAACATCAGTTTTATACTAGTTTATGATAGTTTAACATAATTTATGTTAAACTAACTTGAAATGCATGCTCATAACATTACTTTTCTTCTTTATTAAACAATGTTCTCATTTTTACAGTTCAGTTAATCTTTCATCTTTTGAGTTAATTTCTATCTTGACTTGTTCAAATATCATTCATGAAAGTTATTTACAATCTTTAAGCATTCTTTGAATTCACTTTCATTAACGTTGTATTAATGTAAATCAATGTTATACTCTTTTTAATTAACATGATATTATAGTCATTTGTCTTGTTCATAGTGTCTGAAGTTCAATATATTCTTCATCTTTTATTCATCTTTGTCTTTAATCATTATAAAATCAGATGATTCATTTCATTGTTTTTTTAAAAAGTTCTTTAAATTTAGTTGCAGCAGATTCAAGATAAACTTTGAAAAAATCTTCATTATTAATGACAGTTTTAGTCAATATGCATGTTTAATCTTGATCAAAATCTTGAAAGATTCTAGCATTTTATCATTTAATTTCTTTAATGATCTTGAAATCATAATGTTTTTAAAATTCAGAAACATTATGTCATTTATCTTGTAAATCATTTTCTTTTAATGCTTGTTAATTTATTTCTTCATTGTGATTCTGACTCTTGCTATTGCTTGCTTAATCAATGCTAGTGATCATTTCATATGTTTAAATATATTTTCTGCTTTGATCACTTCAATTTTAGCTTGAATGATTTTATATTCAATTGAATTTAAAACAAAATTTATATGAAAGTGAAAGCTTTTATTCAGAAAGAATGTTAACTGTTTAATTAATAATGAAATAGCATTGTTATTAATGAATTCAGTCATAAATAATCAGATGAATCAATTATCTTGCATATATGAGCAGTAGCTTTATAAATATCATTCTACATTTTGATTTACTCTTTCTGTCTGATCATCAATCTGTAAATGATAGTTAATGAATAGTTTCATCTTGATGTTGAGTTTCAAACATAAAAACTTTCAGACAATCAATATGAATTGAGAATTTCAACTGAATATTATTAATCTCAATAGTTCATGAGTTTTAAAGACTCATATTAACAGCAGCTTAATTGTTTATTCTGCGAAGATTTTTTCGTCATTTGATCAACATAATATATAGTGTTATTCTTTTGATAATCGATTTATGACTGTCAGAATTGCATTGCTTTCTTCACTTTCTAATAAATTAATAATGAAGTTCAAGAATATGTTTTTTCATCATTGTTTAAGTATGAGCAATGATTTCAACAGTTTATTGATTCAATCTCTTGATTTTTTTAATTTACAATAAATGTAATAGTTTTGAATGTAGCACTTGATCATCATTCTCATTTTCAATCAGCAATATGATCATTTAAGCAAGTTTAATGTTTAATTCATGTTAAAATAATCATTAATTAAAAGATCATATGCTTTTCTTATTAATTGAATGATTTTTAACTGAGAAACTCATAGTTTGTTATCTTTTCAAAGCACTTCATCAAGTATTTAACAATTGTTTAAATTAATATCTTAACAAGTTTTTTAATTCTGTTCAATAACTGCTCATATGTTAATACATAGTTGATCAGCGATAAAACTCATCTGTACACAATGCTGATTACAAATTTACTGTTTAACTACAGTAAAGTTTAAAGATTATCAAAAGTTTAAATGATATTGAGATACTGCATGATGATGAAGCACTATGCGTTGATTGCATGCAGAGTTTTCGCGATTGCACAGACTTTGATAATCTCAATGCACATGCTACAAGCAATCTGCATGCAGATGAGAAAGTCAAATAAAACGTAGAACTACGAGAAAAATCACTTATGAAAATCATTCAATTCAATATCTTGTCATTATGATGACAAGAACTGAAACAGAACATTCTTGCATTTGATCTGTTAAGAGTGATTAGCAGAAAGAACTTAAATCACAAACATTCTTTAAATCTACATGCTAACTACATATAAATCTTGTTAAGACTGCATGTCTGTTACTACAACATAAGCAACTCACAAGACTCATTAAGTTTGACATGAGCAAACTTGAGAATCTCATTAATATTGTTTAACAGACGTTCAAATACAGACATTTTATACATAAGCAATATATTGATGAGAAAACTTCATTAAAAGAAGAGAGACACAAGCAAATTAATAGAAAATGATTGAATTACACTGTTTGATTAAAAGTGTAACATATCAACATTTTTGCAAGATACAATTAATCTGCATGAGAAAAATCTTTACAAATAATGCAAAATAAATGAGTTGCACATTTTACAAGCGAAGTGAGCATCTGCAAAGCATGATATACAATGATGATGATTGTTGATCTTAAGAATCTTATTTCTTCATTGAGTTCTGACTCTTGAATGTCTTGATAATAAAGTCAATTTCTAATCAAAAACATCATCTATATAGTTTGAAAAAACAGTAGTATATATTAATGTGATTAAAGAAGAAATTGACTGCAACATACATATGTATCGCTGATGAAACATCTGCAACTCATGCTTAAGAAGTAAACTGTTAAAATCTGAGCAGTGAAAGATTTTGCTCATCTTGAACTATGAATCTGCTGCAAGAAACTATTTCTCGCTAAGAGAAAAATCAGCATAAAAATCATGTTTTATGTATGTTACATGCAATATATGCAGCATATTTTTGATAAATATATTAAAAGCATGAAATGAATATCTGAAGTATAATAATCATAAAAATAAGATCATTCAACAAATGAAATGTATACACTTCAGAACATAAATGCATGAGTTGAGCAAAGCATTCAAATTGATATGATGCTTTGCAAAATAAACTAGAATTAAAAGTCAGTTATTTAAAAAGCTTTCTCAGTTTTTGTCATTAAAGTGAAGCAACATCAATTATATGATAACAATGTTCAAGAAAAAAATCAAGATACTGCAAGAGAAGTTCTTTTTCTCATCTTTTCAAGTGAATATCAACAACATTGCAAAATCATTCATATTTCTGAAAATCTCATTCAATTCACGCATTACAGAAAATGAAGTGAAGCAAACAATTAAATGAGTAAAAGCAGACAAAGCATCAAGCACTTCAGATATTTCAAACAGAGTGCTTCAAGTAAGTCTTGCAAAACTGATCTCAGTACTGATGAGTTTATTCAATGCATGCATAATACATAAGTATTATTTAAAGCAGTTCAAAAAGACTCAGACAATAGTATTATGCAAATTAAAGAAAAGTGATTATATTAATTCAAAGATGTATTGACTCATTGCTTTGCTCAATATCATGAGCAAATTACTGAAGTCAATCATGATCAAAAGATTAAGTGACATAGTTGAGACTCATTGCATGCTATCAAATGCTTAAATGAGAGTGAGATGCAAGTGATTTATGATCTCAACGTTAAATTTATTGATAAATCAAGTTCACACAGTGTAAAACTGTAAAATTAAATATGTAATCTTCATGCTAAGTTTAAACGTTGTTGAAGCATTCAATCAAGTCTTACATGTTAAACTTTTGCATACACTAAAAATGAAAAGAATGTTGAGTTACATAATTGAATGAACATGCAGCTTTCTAAAGAATCAAGAAACATCACTAATATTTAATGAATAAATAAGTGACATGCGTGAAATAAACGCAAACATATCGCAAAGATCTTTCATTTCATTGATACTCTTTTTATTCTTCAACGCAAGTTTAATTGAAAAATGCAAAGCATTGAGAATTAAAATTGAAGTGCTTGACTTTGTAAATGATATTAACATTCTAGTTTACAACAGATTCACTGAAGAAATTTGCAAAACATTGAGCAAAGCACACAACGTTTGCGTGAAATGAGTTTGCATTCATGATGTAACGTTCGCATCAGAAAAGTATAAGCTTACGCATTTCACTAGAAAATTGAAGAGATTCAACATGATAATTAGCATATAAATAGAAAACTCAGTTATTAAATTAAAATCAGATGTACGAGTTTTAAAAATGCAACTAAACATGAAACTACAATGAAATGCACACTTTTAACAAATAAAGATGAATCACGTCACAAGAATGCTAATACTTAGTCATCTTGAAGTCTTCACATGAAAAGCTATCTTTACAAAAGCGAGACAAATATACTCAGCAGTAATAAGATCAGAAATTGCATTTGAAACATCAGTCTGACATCAGCGTGACAAGAAAGATAAATTGTTGAACAAAGAATGCAGATTAGAAACACTTCAGAATCAGACTTTGTATCACATAGCAGAAGTATTCAAAAAAGTAAGCATCAAAACTTTAAAGACAGAAACATATACAAGCTTACTACATATTCATTTGAACATGTTATAAAACAAGATCACGCTACGCAGTTGAGTCAATGAGCGAACACAAGAAATCAGACAAGCATGCAAACTAATATGCGCTAATTTGATGAGAGTTAATCATGTCATTTTTTGCTTACTCATCATCAAGAAAATAATGTTTCTAAACATTTTAATTTAAGAAGATACAAGAATACAGATGAGATGCAAATGATTACTTCTTTCTGCAATAACTTTGATAAGTGATAGCATCATAATAGCGCAGTATCATAAGAATCAATGAGATCAAAGATGAAAAAACTACAGAAAATGCATTGCAAATGTTAATGTCATCTTGACACAAAGATTGCATCTATTCAACAAGATGATGAAGATGCATAATAATTTTCAGAAAGCAGAAAGCATTCTTGCAACTTACATCAGAACTGAACACATAAATCTAAATGCTTATCTGCACTTTAGAAACGTTTCAAACATGAATAACTTGCAATGCAACTGCGAATGAAGTCATTAGATGACGAAGCATGTACTCATGCATTGCTTAAACTGATTGCATCTGCAATTAAAAATGCTATAAGATGCTGACTTCTTGAACTATTAAATAATCATCATCATCACAAAAAGTCTCAAAGCAGTAGCGAAAATAATGATGAAAACGAAGCTCTTGAAACAATTTAAAGTGACTAGAATACTCGTTCTTTAATGTGTGATCAACGTGAATAAATTTGATACACAGTTTCAAAACTCACTGTTTCAACTGCATGAAACAATTGTATAAATTGTAAGTGATTTTCTATCTCAGAGAGTTTTGTTCACTTGATACAAATAGCATAAAGTTCTTCATGAGTCAATTTAATCAATGTCACAAGAATGTATGAATTTATTATTATTATTATTATTATTATTATTATTATTATTATTATTATTATTATTATTATTATTATTATTATTATTATTATTATTATTATTATTATTATTATTATTATTATTATTATTATTATTTATTATTATTATTATTCATTTTACAGATTTTGCTTAACTTAGATCTGTCAAATGCTGATTGACTGCTTACTTTTGAAACAATAGATTTTAATATTCAAATATTTAATGAAAATATTAAATGATTATTTACAGAGTTTATCAAAATTTAATTTCTTTTCAATCAGACATTTTCAATAATTATATTATGCTGATTTAAATGAGTTATTAATAAATCTGTCGTTGAGTTCAAGTTACTCAACTCAACTTGACTCAAGTTCTCAAGTTAAGTTGAGTTAAGAAAGATCAACTTAATTCAAATGAATTGAGTCAGACTTTCAATTCAACTCGATCAACTTGATGAGTTGACTTAAACTCAAAGACAGGTTTAAGACTGCATGCTACTAGTAGAAGAAAGTTATAAAACTGTAAAATATGTGTGTATGAATAATCTTTATTTACATGTTGAAAAGAAATTTATATATATGTAGAGAAATGTCTTTGACTCTTTTATCACTAGCTCAAATCTCAGTCTTTGTCTTCAAGTAAACTGCTCAAGAAATGTGTAAGCAATTTCATAATAACAGTAAATTGCAAAATGAATTGCAAAATGAATTGCAAAATAGATTGCAAAACTATTTACATAAGCTTTCTATTGAGATTTTCTTGTCTTTTTTGCTCAGAAATTGCATCTAATTTAACTTTACTTTTAAATTATGATTCTTTCTTCAAATTAATCATTTCAAAGCTACGTTTACATGTTAAATTAGAACTTGACTTCAAAGAAAAAGTCATTCTGCGCTGTTTTTTTTTCACTGCTAATAATGATGAGTTAAATCTTTCACTTAATTTAAAGTCTGAGACGAATTTTATCAAATTTCTTTGATTTACAATCTTTTGTAATGATTAATCATCTTTTTTCAATTTATTTCTCTCAGTTAAGTGTGATGTAACTTGATCAAAATGAGCAGACGCTGAAAATTGAGCATTCAAAAGTAAAGTTGTTGTAGATCTTGCAGTATTGAGTAACGTAGACAACATAAGTTCTTCAAAGTTTGAGAATCTAAATTACGAAAATGTTATGAAAAGATCAACATCAATTGAATCATCATTCTTCAACTCTGATATTGTTAATTAAATGTTTAATGATGAAAAACATAACATTACTTATCATACTCATTATCATCAACATCATCATTTGATGCATCGTTGATATACTCTAAATCTTCATTAATGTTGATGATGAAGATTAAATCTTTGTTCTTTTCTTATTTCTGTGCATCGAAAGCTCTTTTCTTCTTGATAAGCTTGTGAGACTCAAACTTTGATTTTAACTTCAGAGCATTTGCATGCTTAATCATCATGATATTTGCTATGATGTTAGCAACAAGAAAGCTGCAACAATAAAATAATACGTCTTGTTTCAAATTGAAAACTCGTTCAACATTTGTTAAGATAGCTGAAATTGCTAAAATATCTTAAGTCATTCTGCTTAAATGAACAAAGTTTCTGAAATAGTTTCTTTAAAACTTAATGAGATTGATGTCTTGAACAGAATTTATAGCTTATTAAAATTTGATATTTTAAAACAGTTGACTTCAAAATCAATTGCAAAATTGATTGCAAAAGAATTATGAAATAACATTAATTATGTAATAAACGAAATAAAGAAGAAAAACATACTCTGTTTCAGTTATCTCTTCGCTTCTTTAGTTGAAATAAGTGATGACAAATTGTGACATCTGAAATTTCGTTTAGCAACTATATTTGCAATGAAAGATGATTGTTACAAGACTTTTTCTTGAAGTTGATCTTGCAATGTGTCAGAATCATGTCTAAATGATACAATTAATGAAGATCAGAATTGATAGTGCTTGATCTTTAAAGATAACTATAACTGAATATTAAGAATACAGAAGAAGATTGATACAAAAGCTTCTATTTATGTAATGTTTAGAGACTGCGTTAGACTCGAAAGAAATGTGTTTGTGACATGAAAAGAAAATGATGTAGATGAACAAGATGTTGATGAAAGAAAAGAGTGTTGAGAAAGAAAAAAGATGTTGAGTCATATTTGAGTTAAACCTGAGTCAGATCTTGATCAGATCATTGACTAGCTTTAATCATTACACAGAATACTTGCTAGCGTGTATTGCAAATTGATTAAAACTTTAATCTTGTTCAGTCTTATCAGTCTTGTGTCAGAATCGTGCCTAGATGATACAATCGATGAAGATCAGAGTTGATAGTGCTTGATCTTTAGAGATAGCTATAACTGAATATTAAGAATACAGAAGAAGATTGATGCAAGAGCTTCTATTTATGTAATGTTCAGAGACTGCGCTAGACTCGAAAGAAATGTGTTTGTAACATGAAAATGTTACGATTCTAGCTACGCATCTATGTTGATAGCTATGTTGATGACTATGTTAATGACTATGTTCCTGACTATTGTCGATCACTCATCACTAGACTATCGAGTTGTTTTGAAGTCAACTCTATTCAGGGTTAGCTTATGTTCTTCTGAGTCATATAGATAGTCGATTCTTCCCTTCTAGATACTTTTCTTTCTTAGCATTTATATACTCGTTACATTACACTCATATGACTCGCTCTATGCTGATCTCTAACATTATATAAATGCTTCTTCGTTACAGGCGAAGTGAAATAATCTGCATTGATTTCTTCAAGTGCTTCTGCTAGTAGTTCTTCAACTCTCTATCGACTTTGATCTAGTGACTTGCGTTCATGCAGCAGCACTCACCTTTCTTCACTCGTGCGCTGATCAGCGAGTATAAACAAACGATTGAAATCATTCGACTAGGTCAAAGATCAGCGAATTAATCGTTCATTCAGATTTGCAAGAGATTTTTCAAATTTGTTGAACAATCAAACGAAGTCAGTCTATGACTGCGTGAAACCTCTATCTCAAAGAGCAATCAAAGAGATCAGTCTAGAACTGCGTGAAGTCTCTATCTCGATGAGCAAACCTCTCAGTGAGTCTGCTTCAATGACATCGTCAAAGCGATGATCTACTCATCTTCATCGCTCTATCTATCAGTGAATTGATTCATCAACTCGATCATGTGCAAATAGTGAGTCTGCTACAATGACATCTTTCGTCAATGCAATGATTCATCTACTCACATCGCTCTATCTATCAGTGAATCAATCTGTCGACTCATTCGCGTGCAACTAGTGAGTCTGCTACAATGACATTCTCAATGCGATGATCTACTCGCTCTCATCGCTCTACTCATCAGTGAATCTGATCAAACGTTCATGTGCAACTAGTGAGTCTGCTTCAATGACACGATCATCTTCGATAACAAGCAAATTCATGATCTTGTTTCTATATTGAAATCTCAACAGTGAATCTGCTACAATGATGAACAATGATTGATCTCTTGATTGAGTCAATCAACGAACGAAACAAGCTCTACTATGTAGTAGATCTGAATCAGCAGTGATGTAATGATTGTTTCTTTAACAACACAAGATATATACAGAGATCAAACAGTAATCACTATTACTAGACTTGAGATCTGAAGATAGCTGAGACAATAATATGTATTGACTACTTACATGAGTCGAGCACGAAGCTTCTATCTAAGGAAACGATCATCGTTATATAGACATAGAAGATTCGTGCGATCGTCTGAGTCGCTGAGTGATCTCGTCGACTCAGACTCTGAATCATGAGAGTCGCTTCATGATCTCAATGATTTCATATAATGAATCATTAGCACGTGATCATGATCTTACTAGCTCAGAGTTCATCATGCTGCGAACTACGTCTTATTCTATCGTAGTTTCTATCTCAACTCAAGTCGTGTTCTAACACTAGATTCTCTTCAAGATTTCTGTCTTCAGAAATCATCGTTTCTATGTATTTGAATCAAGTATTCAAATCGTCGAGTTCTGTCGCAAAGTGTCGTCGTCTCTCGAAGAAACTTCGTTACAACGATAGTTCAGTTATGCGTCTCTGCAATCACTGTTTCAATCGTTCCGTGAAGTGTTGTGTTGACACTGACTTCGATCGTTGTATCGAGTGTGTGCATCTAGATCGCAAATGCGATCTGATCATCTCAGAGACTGAATGAGAGCGAGTTCGTAAGAAACGAGCTCGTCTTCGTGCTGAGCTGAGTGAGACTCTGACTAGAGCAGCTCATCTGCAAAAGCAACAAGAATTAATTGAGTCTCGCTGAGAGAATATGATGCAACGAAAGTTCAAGAATATTGCAGAACTCAAGAAGAATGAACGTCGTTGAATGATCGAGTCATCTATTAATGATCTTCTCTTTAACGTCGATTTCGAACAGCTCGAAATCTCTTCTGATTTCGACTGATTGTCGAGTTTCTTTGCTGAAATTGTCGAAGAAGCTTCTGACAGTTCTTGAGATTTTTCTCTGATTCTCAAGTGTTCTCGATATGATCATAATCTTTTCACTTGATCAATCAATGAGACTGATCTGTGATGTCTTGCTGATCTAGTATATCTTCTACTTCGTACTCGATGTTTTGACTCTCTGAATCGATCTCTGAAGATTCTGTCTGAACTGATGTATTCGCGTTCGCAGATTTCAACAGACAAATATGAAATATCGAATGTATTCTCATAGATGCTGACAGATCTAACTTGTAGTTAATCGATTCTTTGATCTCTAGAATCTTATAAGATTCTAGCTTTGTGTGATTCAGTTTGTTACTTGATCTTTTTGTTTTGATATTTCGTCTTAGTAGATATACTTTGTCTCTCTCTTTAAGAGTAAATCTTCTATCTCTTTTCTTATTTGCGTACAGAGTCATGCGCTTGCTGAGAAACTGTATGTTTTTCTGTAATTTCTTCTGTAAAAGCTGCAATTGTTCTATCTGCAGCGTAGCTTTTTGAGCTAATTGTGCAAATTCTCGTGGTTTCTTGAGAGTTTCTGACTCGAACTCGTAGTTTGCAAAAAATGATGACACGCTGATTACTTCTGTTGTTGCGCTATTGAAAGTCAACTGTGCTACTGATAGTAGCTGTACTCAATCATTCTGCCTATAGTTAATATAGCATCTGAGATACTGTTTCAGTGTCTGATTCATTCTTTTCGTTTGTTCATTCGTCTGCAAATGATAAGCTGTTGACAACTTATGATGAATCTTCAGCTGATTCATCAAGAATTTTCAGAATTTCGATGTGAAGAGCTTGTCTCTATTCGAAATTATCTCGTCTGATAGTTCATGATTTGCTACAATCGTTCTCAGAAATGTGTAAGTCAAATCTTCTGCGAATGTTGCTTTCTTGTATGACAAGAAGTATTCATACTTGATTAATCTGTCTGTTATAATCAAGATAGAGTCATATGTTGTTTCGATGACTCTTTTCTTTGACTTAGATAGCTTGACTATAAAGTTCAAGACTATGCTTTTTCACGCATGATCTGATGTGCTGAGACTTTTCAAAAGTTCATAGAGTTTATGTCGATTGTGTTTCGTACGAATACACACATCGCACTTTCTAATAATATCTTCTATCTGTTTTCTCATCTTTGAAAAATAGTAGGTTCTAGATATTCTCTCAATGATTTTCTTCGAATTCTGATGTTCATGTATCATCGATTTGTGATGATCGTCTATCACTTCTTGTCTGCATCTTGTTGAAACATAGATCAGATCTTGAAATGTTAGTATTTCATTGACAATCTCAAAGTTCGCGTTGTCTTCGATATTCTTTATAATATCTTGCGCGACTGAGTTCTTCGCTAGCTTTAACTTTACTCGTTTCTCAAGATCTCTGTTGTTGATTCGTAAAGTAGCTGCGTTTTGTCTATTATAGACAATCGAATCGTCTGAGTTCTCTTGCAAGATAGTCTGATTTACTTGTGATCTATCTGTCATGTGATCTGCTCTTCTGCTTAAGACGTCGATCTTTGAGTTTTCAGATCTCTTTCGATACTGAATTTGAAAGTTGTACGATGACAACTCTTTCAATCATTTAACCTGTCTTCGATTCAGAACTTTCGTGATCGTAAAGTATAGCAGATTCTTATGATCTGTATATACTTGAATCTGATGTCTAGATTCTTTCAGATACACTCTTCATTGTTTGAAAGAGTCGACAATAGCTAACAGCTTTTTGTCGTGTATCTCATAGTTCAATTCAGCGTCTGTAAGCTTTCTACTGTGAAATGCAATGAGATGCAGATGTTTCTTATCGTCTGATTGACTGATACATGCTTCAATAGCTTCGTCTGACGCGTTCATCTCGAGCGTAATGAGTTTTTCTGGTTCAAACATGATCAGTACTGACTGAGAGATGAACAATTTCTTCAGCTTTTTGAAAGCTTCTTCTGCTTTCTCAGTTCACACGAACGATATGTTCTTTCTCGTAAGATTCGTAAGTGACGAGGCAATTCTGAAGTATTTCTCTATAAAGCGTCTATAGAAGTTTGCGAATTTCAAAAAGAATTGAACTTCGACTTTCGACTTTGACATCGATCAAGTCATAACAGCTTCTATCTTCTTTGAGTTCATTCTTA
>JAABUT010000863.1_pt1 | contig 40980 bp, 38 predicted proteins | sample 5559281 | NCBI WGS metagenome assembly JAABUT01 (sample SAMN10711880, study PRJNA513359) | rock metagenome | isolation source: Antarctica rocks | place: Antarctica: Victoria Land, Ricker Hills nord | collected 2016-01-04 | reverse complement strand
CTTCCAGGTTGGATGTACTGAATGCGCAGGTGAATTTTAATACGGATACAGCTAATTTTTTAATCCAGATACAGCAGTTTAAAACAACCAAAATTACGATGAACCGCTTGCTGGTGCGCAACCTCACCGAAGATTTTTCTGTGCCGGATACGATCCAAAACCAGGATCAGTTGGTATTGGGCGATATCATCAGCAAGGCGCAAACGGCAAACCCTGTTATTCTGATTTCGCAAATAAATAAAAGGCTGGCCGAAATATCGCTCCGGCAGGTGCGTTCTACCAGGTATCCGGTGCTGGGTGTTAATTCCGGTTACAATTTTAGCAATAGTAAAACACCTGCCGGTTTTACCAGAACGCAAAATACCAATGGTTTAAATTACGGATTGACTGCGAGTGTAAATATATTTGACGGCTTTAACCAGATACGAAGAGAGCGTGTTGCCAAGCTACAGATTAATGGTGCCGATATACAGATCAGCCGGATAAAGTTACAGGTAGAAGCACAAATTAACTCTTTGTATATTAATTATTTATCAGGCTTGGATTTGATCCGCTTAGAACAATCAAACGTGGATATTGCCAAAAAAAACCTGGATATTTCATTGGAGAAATATCGTTTGGGCAACATTACACCGCTGGAAGTACGGGAAGCACAAAGGAATTATCTGGATGCGCAGACCCGCTTTTTCAATGATCAATACCAAACGAAACTTGCCGAAGTAAGTCTGAAAGAAATCACCGGAAGTATCAGTTTGAATTAGTTTTATAAATATTTGGAATTGTTATTGCATAGTAAATCGTATTAAATCAAGTTAACCCAATGTCAAAAGCCAAATATCAATTGTGTTTATTAATTGATGACAATTACATCGATAATATGATTAACCGCAAAATTATCGAGAATGAATTTTTTGCCAGCAAGGTTATTGTAAAAGAATCAGCAGAACTGGCCTTGGAAGAACTGAAAAATGGCGATTACCAACCGGATGTTATTTTTCTGGACGTGCGGATGCCGCAAATGAATGCTTTTGAATTTTTGAGAGAATACGAGAAGCTAAAGTTGGATGCCGATCAAGCTCCGATGATCTATATTTTAACTTCATCTCTTGATCCTTTTGATCACCGGAAAGTGATGGAAAGCCGCTACGTTACGCAGTTTTTGTATAAACCGCTTACGCATAAAAAACTGGAAGAAATTAATTTATGATTTTAGTTGCAGATAGCGGCTCAACCAAAACAGATTGGATATTGGCAACACCCGGCGAACCGGACCTCGAATTTAAAACAGCCGGTATCAACCCTTTTTTTTTATCGGACAGAGAAATTTATAAGCTGATAAACAAACAGGAAAGCTTAATCGCCCAGGCGGAAAAAGTTACAGAAGTATATTTTTTTGGTGCCGGTTGTTCCAGTCCGGATAAACGTGAAACTGTTTCCAATGTATTGAGCCAAATATTTCAACAAGCTTATATTAGCGTGGATAGCGATTTGCTGGGTTCTGCTTACGCTATGTGCGGCCGGGAAACGGGTTTGTGCTGCATTTTGGGTACGGGTTCTAACGTTACGTATTTTGACGGGGAGAATATTTTTGAAGGCCGGCACGGTTTAGGTTATATTTTGGGTGATGAAGGCTCGGGTAGCTTTTTCGGAAAAAAGCTGATCACTGATTATTTGTACGGAAAGATGCCCGAAGAAGAAAGCAGCTTATTTTCCAAAAAATTTGTGGTTGATAAGGAAACCATTTTTAGCAATATCTATCATAAACCGCGCGCAAATTTTTACTTAGCTTCTTTTGCTTCTTTTTTGAGTGATATTAAATCTGGTGATTACTATAAAAATCTGGTTAATGCCGTTTTGTCAGAATTTGTAGAAACCAACGTGATCAATTATCCTGATTATGAAAAATTAAAGTGCCATTTTGTAGGTTCTATTGCCTGGCATTTGCAGGATGAGCTGCAGGAAATATGTGCGGCTTACAAAATTCGGGTGGGCAAGATCATAAACCATCCGATCCGGGAACTGGCGAATTTTGTCCTCAAACGGGAATAATTTTACCCGTTTTTTGTTTCTGGGTTTAAAGTTCGGTTAGCTTCAGAAATTTTTTTTACCGATAAAAGAAGCATTACAATTAGCAAAAAACACACCGGCCCATCAATCGGGCAATCCACGTCCGGGTCTCCGCAAGGTACGCCTTGTGCTTTTAACTGTACAGTGTTAATCAATAATAATAAAACTATCGTCAGAAAAAATGTACAGGTTTTTTTGAACTTCATGATTAACAAACTTAAATAATTAATTTCATTCCGATGCTTCTTTTATCGGGTAAAAATTGGTCAATGTTTTTGCCTAATTCAGGATGCTTCTTTTATCGGGTAAAAATTGATCCATGTTTTTTGCCCCATTCCGATGCTTCTTTTATCAGGTAAAAATTGGACAAAGTTTTAAACATAAACAGATCACAACTTGATAAATTTCGACTGACCGATCACGTTCTGGTTTGCATCTTTCACCTCAATCACATAAACGCCGGGTGTTAACGAACCGATTTCAAAACGCGGTAAATTATTGTTTACAGCTGATTTCAAGAGCACTTTTCCGGCCATATTTATCACCCGAAGTTCTGCTGTGCCTTTTAAAACTTTGGGCAGGTTAACCTGAATATAAGTGGTGGCCGGATTTGGAAATACATAAAAAGTATTGGCATTGGCAGCGTTAAAACCGAAACGGATCAGATCAGAATAATTGGTTTCATTTTCCAAAACGGTTTGTTTCAGGCGATAAGTTATCAAACCGTTATCTGCATTTAAATCCGAAAACGAATAGGTGCCGCTGCCGTTGGAATTAACTGTTCCGATATCGGTAAAAGTTTTGCCGCCATCCATGCTTTTTTGTATGGTAAAAACAGTATAAGCAGCTTCATTTTTTGTAGTCCAGTTCAAAATCAGGTTGCGGCCGCTTATTTTTCCGGCGAAGGCAAGCAGTTTATAAACACCTTCCGGGTTGAGTTTAAAAACCAGTTCCAGCCGGTTGCCGCCTTTGGAGGAAGTATCGGTTGGGTTGATGTTGAAGTTATAAGCATTACTGAGGCTAAGCTGAAGCGAATCTTTTCGGTAATGATCAACTACATAAACATTGTATTTAGGTGCAATATTGGCCATATCCGTAATTTTCAGTTGCTGGTTTGCAGTTGATGTAGCATTAACGTATAGCTTAATCCGCATACTTTCATCTACGTTTGGCATTTTATTAATGGCCAATCGGATATGATCCGCAGAATAACTGGACAGGTACACATTTGGTGTCATCCCGTCCAGATCTGCTCCGTCGGCCGTATCAAATTTTGCCGACCAGTTTTTGTTGAAAAACAATCCGATGCCATCATAATTGATACTGTCTGTTTTCAATTGCAGCATAATACCAGAACTTATCCCTGCGGAAGAAGAACCAATGTTGCCGCCAACCGGGGCACCCATCACTTGTGCTGGCAAGTTTAATTCGCCTTTGATACGGGCCGACATCAATAATACCGGCGAAGTTGATGCCGTAAGTTGGTTGGAAACTTTATTTGTTTCAGAAAAAGTAATACCGGCATTTGTAGAACCTACCGTGTTGCATCTGGCGAAAAAACCTTGTCCGCTGGCAATGTAACGGTTTGCGCCGTTGCCATCCGTAATAGCTGAACCACTTGTAGCACTTCCTTTTGTGTAATAGGAAAACTGTTTATTGATCGGATTAAAAACATAAACAAGCGAACTTACATCAGTGCCAAAAGTAACCTGATCAAGATCAATAGTTGAAGCATAAGGATTGCCGATCAAATTAAAACCATCCGTTGCCTGATCACTGGTTTTGCCGCTTGTACCGTACCAATTAGTGCGTTGCAAATTGGCAACCGGCGCATAAGAAGAATTATATTTGTAGTAATAAGCACTTTGCGTGGCAGAACCCGGACTTTCTTTGGCAAAAGGACTGCTTACCGTAAAATTGTTGATATTATTTTGAGGCACATTTACCGTAATGGTTCCCTGATTAGGGACACCGGTAAAAACGATTGCATTATCATCGGGTGTAGGAAAAACCGGGCCTCTTAATTTGGTATTTAAATTAGTACGGCTGCCGCGATTAAAAAATAAAAGGCCGGTACCTACAGGAATATTTTCTGTTAAAGAATAAATCCCTTTATAATCACTATCCTTAAAAACGGTATTTGCCGGAAAAGGATCGCCTTCGCGATACATCCAGATAGAAGAATTATTAGTGTTGGACGGATCAAAACTTCCCGTACCGGAATTAGGGCCGGTAATTGGTGTATTGTTAATGAGTGTTGCAATGGTATAAAAACCGGTTGATGTGTAAACAGGAGAGGAGATCAATCGGTAACTACGGCCGTAACTTCCGGTTACAAATCGTTGTGCATTTACGTTTCCGGTAATGTTGGCCGTTCCGGTTAGGGCAGCAATGCTGGCGGTTCCGGTTGCTGTAGAAAGGAGTGTCAGGTTACCGTTGGCTTGCATCGAACATTGATCACCAACAGTTAATATCCCGGAAACTGTGGTTGTTCCTCTTATTGGAGCGGTTTTAGTTGTTCCGGGCACAGAAATAGTATTTAAATTTTTATAGTTTAAAGCACCGACCGATAAGGTGTTGGCACCTACTCCGGCCCCGGTATAAGTATAATCTCCTGTTACTGTGTACCCGGTTGCCGTGTTTGCGTAATCATCCCCAATGGAAACCGGTATGCTGCCGGAATTGATAAATGTATTGCCCATAAGGTCTTTACCGATTTGAATAGAAGAAATATTGCTGTAACTGACAGCACTGTTAATGGTAAAATTAAGGCCGGTTTGTAGTGCAAAAGGTGAGGCGGTTGCAATGAAGGTTTTACCTAAACCCGAACAAATCAAATTAAAAAAGGAGGTTGTGTTTGAGCCACCAATGGTTTGTGTAGCAGTTGTATTGTTAAAAATTACGGTTAAGCCATCACCGCTGATAGCTGTAGTTGAAGCGTTGTTTGTCCAGTTGCCGCCTACAGTAATACTACTTGTACCACTGCCATCAGCATTAATATCGTAGCCGATATTAGTACAGTTGATTATGCCGCTTCCTGTATTTAGATAGTTTCCGGTTGTGCCGTTGATATTAATATAAACATTGGAGGTTAGGGTAGATGTGCCGTTTACAATAATTGCCGCCCCGTTGTTTATTATGCCTTGTGCCATAGAAAATAGGTGTAAAAGAAGCATCATACATAAGATTAAAAATGTTTTTTTATGGATGATGATTCGAATGATTTTCATGATTGGCATCAGCGGATAAAATTATTATTAATGACGTTTTTGAACAGCCTTCTTTAAATCATCAATCTCTTTCTGTTGTTCTTTGATAGCGTTAATTAAAACAGGCACCAATTCTGCATAATTCATCCCCAGTTTCTCTTTAGCTTCATTGCCGGTTACTACTTCTGGCACTAATTTTCGTACATCTTGTGCAATTAAACCTATTTTAGGATTGGTAGTTGGATTTTCTTTCCAGTTGTAACTAACAGGTTGTAGAGCAAGTACTTCTTTTAAACCATAATTTAGGGTTTTAATATTGGTCTTTAGTCTTCTGTCAGAAGTTTGTATGGTGCCATTTGTAGCGTAAACGGCAGTCCAACGGTTGCCTGTTCCTCCGCCTAAACTATAAGCATTATCTGCAGTTGGGGCAACAACACCCGCAACAGTCAACATATAACCAGGCGTATTAGTACCTATACCAACATTACCATTTTGAGTTACAGCCATGCGTAAGCTACTGGCTGTATAAAAATCAAGACCATATTGATCGGTTCCAGAACTGCGTTTTGAGGAAATTGCTTCACCACTACCAGGTCCTCCAAAAATTACGCCTGGCGTTTTGGCCCCTGTATTAGTATTGGTAGCATCAATATAGAGCGAATTGGCTACACTTATATTTCCGTTCACATCCAATTTTTGAGTAGGGCCAGTAGTTCCAATGCCAACATTACCGCTGCCATTAATAAACATACGGAGGTTTGAGGCTATACCTCCGCCAGTTATAAAACCCAGGCTTTTACCAGATGTACTGGTGCCTATATAAAAATTACCGCCGGTAGCAGCTCCTCCGGCATTATAAATGTAAGCATCATTTGCAGTACCAAAATATTGTGCTGTATTGCCGTTGCTGTTAATGCCCATGTCAATATAGTTTGTCGTATCTGTACCATTATTAGCAGTGGCCACAACATCGGTACTAGCATTTGTACCGGCACTTAAATTCTGGATGTTTAATTGTAAAAAATTGTTGATTGTTCCTTTACCGCTTATTAAGTTGGTAGATGAAGTTGTGCCTCCATCAACCAAAAGCTTTTCAGGATTTTTAGCGGTAAAAGCAGTACTTCCTATAGCAAAGTTGCCCGTACTGGTAACCCTGGCCCTTTCTAAGTTTTTTGTTTTAATAACAAAATCTGTTGAGTCTATTGTGCCTATAAAATTTGTTCCGGCAGTAGTTCCTGTATTCCCTATGGTTGCCCAGGCTAGGTTGCTTGTTTGTGCGGTAGTAGTAAGCATGTTCCAAGCTGTCCCATTCCAGTAATAATAACCAGGGGTAACATTATTGGGCGAGGTGCCAGCAGTAGCCGTATTATAAACTAAAAGTGAAATTGCAGGAGAAGTTATCGGGCCGGCAGCGTTTGTGGCAGTAAGTGCGACACGCGGCATGAGCAGACCTTTATTGGCATAACTGACATCTAAACCTGCGGACGCATCCGGAACAAAGCCAGCGGTTGTACTGATGCCAACATTCTGTGCAAAACCTGTTTGTGCCGATAATATGCAAAACAGGCACACAAAAGTTTTTAGGATATATAAAATTTTTTTCATGGAGATAACTAATACCGCTGTTTTACGGAATGCCGGATGTATTAGTTATAAGGTGTATACTTTTGGATATTGATATTCAGGTGCTTCTTTTATGCCATAAAAAACATTGTATGGTGGTTCATAGCCGATTGCTCATAGTTTATTGCTGACACCAATTTTTAGGTGATAAAAGAAGCATTGTCATTAATTCCGTGCCTGCTAAAAAATAGGTATAATACATAAATTATTGCTTTTGCTGAGATTGCAAGGCCCATTTTTCAATAATATTTACCAAACCATCCAACCGAACGGGCTTGCCGATGTAATCATCCATACCGGCTTTTAAGCATTCTTCACGATCACCCTGCAGCGTATTTGCCGTCATGGCAATGATAACCGGTTGCTCTGTCAGGCACACGCGGATCATGCGGGTTGCTTCCAGCCCGTCCATTTCCGGCATTTGCACATCCATCAAAATCAGGTCATACGTTTTATTGCTCACGATTTCTAAAACATCTTTGCCATTTTCGGCAATCTGCGGATCGTAACCCAGCTTGTTTAAAACTTTGGTAACCAATTTCTGGTTCATTTTGTCATCCTCAGCAATCAAAATATTTAAAGGATACAGTTTGGCAAAATCAACTGAAAGTTTTTGTTTCGAATTTTGATCTGCTGATGCCGTATCTTTTCCTTTCTGGCTTAGCAGGGCCAGCATTTGTTCCGCTACAATATGGTGCTTCAGCGGTTTATCTATAACCGAACTAAAAATTTCTGCACAAGCCTTGTAATTTTCATTCCCCGGCTTGTTCATCAAAATAATCGGCAAATCCGGCTGGGCTTGTTTTAAGGCTTTTGAAAGCTCGATGCCATTCATTTCAGGCATCATCATATCAATAAATGCCAAATCGAAACTGCCTTCTCTGGCCATTATTTCTAAAGCCTGCTCACCGGAATTAGAAACGAAGGGAACAAACTTCCATCGTTCTAAAAAAGTTTGGAATATGTGCGTTAAGGTCAAATTATTATCCACAGCCAACACCTTTTTGCCCGCATGTTTAGACATTTCTGTCTTCACATTTGCCCTCAAATTTTGTTTGCCATAATTAATCAGAACGCTAAACTTAAAAGTATTGCCTTTGCCTTTTTCGCTTGCTACCGTAAGCGAGCCTCCAAGTAAGCGGACCAGCTTTTTGCAGATGGTTAACGTTTTGCCGATAGCAGTTGTACTGTTTTCTGTTTCAGATTGCAGGTCTTTTGTTAATGAAGTTAATATTTCCGGGGATAATCCTGCACTGGTGTCCCGCACTTCAAATGCTAATCTAACCCGGTTCTCTTCAACTTTTTCAACTAAACTTACCACCACAAATATTTCTCCTTCGGCCTTAAAACCAAGGGCATTTTCTACCAGGTTCATCAATATCTGGCGCAACCGCAAAGCATCACCAACCAACTGAACCGGAACATCCGGGTTGATATAATACATCAGTTCTATATGTGCCTGCGAAGCTTTTGAAGCAAAAACATCAAAAACTTCTTCAATATTGTTGCGCAAATCAAAATCCTTTGATTCCAGTTCCCTGCCTGATTCCATTTTGGAATACTCCAAAATGTCATTCATTAATATCTCATTAATACTGGCTAGCAGGTTTTCTCCGGAGTACAAAATCGTGCTGCCATATTCCTGTTGTTCCGGGCTAAGGTTGGTTTCATTCAGCAGCGATGCCATCCCCATAATCGTATTCATGGGCGTACGGATATCATGACTGATTTTTGAAAGCAAGGTACTTTTGTTCCGATTGGCCAGGGCCGCATCTTCACGCGCTTTTTGTGCTGTTATTTTTGAATAGGAAAGCAGTTCGGTACGTTCCAGCAGCTGCCTTTCCAAATCGGCAATTTTGTGCAGGCAAGCATTGATTTTGATGGTATAAAAAATGTATCCGCCAACTGATGCGAGCACCAAAAGCAATAAGTAAAACCACCAGGCCAGCCAAAACTGTATCAGCAACAGGTGATCTGTGGTAGAATAAAGGCAAATTGTATTCATTGCATTATCGTAAATTATCATTGCACAATACTGTTTTTAGCACCTAAATTTTGCCATTCGTAGCTGATTCCCAGCACAAAATACCGGTCTCTGCTTTCTGGCTTAAAAATATAAAGCGGGAACGTAAAGCTTTTATACGTAGGTTTTATCAAAAATCCGCGCTCCAATGCGCCGTTTACCTGGTATAATTTTGTTTGCTGAACAGAAACTCCGGCAGCAAATTTTTTGAATATCTGGTAAGTCAGGTCAGACCAGCTGTAAACAAAACTATTGCTGCGCTGCTGCACCGAAAAAGTATATTGCGATTGTGTGTTGAAATAAAACTTCCTGAAATCCAGTTCCAAATTTAAACCCGCCGAACCGCCATTTATCTGCCCCAGCACCACGCCCAAAATCGGGCTGACAGAATAAGAAAGCACACCTTTTTTTTCAAAAGTTTTGCCGCCGTACAACGCTAAAGTGTTGAGGGCCTCATAATTATAGCGTCCTTCGGCATACCAATTTTTAGTGCTTTGGTAATAAGCAACCGGCACAAACGTAAATGTATGGTAAGTCCCCATGTAATAATACTGCTCCAATCCGGCGCGCGGCTGTGCCGTTAAATTATGCCACAACCCGCATAGGATCATTATTGGCAACAGCCTTTTTTTCATGTTCGATGATAATTGATTCTGCCGTACCTAATTTGTTAAGCAATAAAATGTCTTTTAAATGCGGGTTCCACTGGAAAATAAGTTCATCAATCGGATGCCAAAGCAACACCCAGGCAAAAATATCCAGGCTATTGGTCAGGCCGGAAGGCAAGCTCTGCTTTTCGTTCAATATCAGCGGCAAAAAACCCTGGCACAACACCGTTACCACTACGCCAATAGCCAGTAATATCCAGTTGCGCTGTTTAAAACGGGCAAAATCTTTCATTTTCTCCGTTTTTTTGTCTGAAAAATGCCGGTGGACAGCATACATCAGCGGTTCTGCATACTGTTTATCGCTTTCGGTAGTACACTTAAATTTATAAAAAACCACATCATAACGTTTTGCTACGGATACCGTTTCCAGGATGTACTGCTCAAACTGATGGCTGAGTTGCCGTTTATAAATCGGGGCCGGATCATGTTTATTAAAATAACCATCAATCACCTGCTGATCGAGTGTCATAAAAATATTTACACTTTTTGAATGAAATTTACTCATTGTTTGTAAAACTGATCTGTTTCCGCAGACTTGTTCTTAATTGCCTCGTTTACGATTCATCAGAAATATAAGTTGTACTAAGAGCCTGTTTAAAATTTGTTCAATCTGTTTTATATGCTTCTTTTATCACCTAAAAAATGGTCAGTAGTTGGTTTTTAATTTGTTTAAATTGATGCAAACACCAGTTTTTATAGGGTAAAAGAAGCATTGGCATTCTTTCTTGTATAAATTTAAACAGGCTTTAATTCCCGGCAACTGGTTTTGGCTGTCAGTTGCGGATATTCAAGACCGTAAATAAATGAGGAATAAGCAATACCTGGTTTTATAGGTATGGAAATGGTATTTCTATCTGTAAAAAGATAAATACTATGAAAAGATTTTTAGCTGCAATCGTGCTTTTTACCTCCTGCAAAGCACAGCAACAATATATGTTTAAGCCTGGAGATACAGTTAAATTGCAGAATACCAGGTTTTTAATTCTGGATTATAACAAAAGCAGGAAAGGGTATTTTTATAAAGCACAGGATTTAAAGCACCATCATTTTGTTGAATATTTTTCCCAGGAGCGGTTGTAAAATGTAAAAGAAATTGCCCAAACTGCAATCCGCAAAATCATTTAAGCTGATGCTTCTTTTAGCACCTAAAAATTTAATTTCTATTTTTAACTGTTAGGTTTAGGAGCTAAATCCTACATTAATTTTTAACAAACTTTATTTTCCGAATGGGATGACCATTATTCAAATCCACCAGTTCGGCTACATAAATGCCAGCAGGGATTTTTGAAATATTATGTTTGAAAGTAAGCTGGTTCTGATAAATCGAAGAGAAAATCTTTAATCCATTGTTATTGTAAATGCTTAGCCTGATATTGCGGATGCTGTTTTTAGCCACTAAAAAATTGATTTCAGTAGAAGCAGGGTTCGGGTATAAAGTTGCAGTGACTAAACCAGCATTTTCTTTCTGCTGATTGACGGAAGGCATTGCATTGCCGGCAATTGCTGTAATAACCTGCGGCTGTTTGAAGTAAAGCACAAAACGCTCAGTTCCGAAAGTAGCAGCCATATTTTTACGGATAGAAAAAGCATAAACCAGCTGCTTGCTCAAATTCACCGAATCGCCGGTAAAGTTATCTCTCAAAAACACAGAGTCGGTTTTAAAATTTGCAGACCAATCGCCCAGTTTCAGCTTGTAATTTCCGTCCGCCAATGCATCAACAAAAAGCGGAATTGAAGTTAAATTTTTTACTGGCGGCAAAGCATTTACAGCCAGTTGTTTTTTTTCTTTTTTGCTGAAAGATGATAATGAAGCAGCTGCATTTTGACCAGTCAAATCTTCCACATCTTCGTCCTGAACATAATCTTCGCTTTGCCCTTCTTTAAAAGTGAGCAAAATATCGTCCTGATCCAACGTATCTTTTTGCAGATTTATTCTTAGAAAATCCAAAGCAACAGGTGTTTTTCCAGTTAAAACGGACGGATTAGAAGTATCCGTAGCTTTGGCTGCTTCTGTAAAAGTTATTGATGGATTTGCAGCATTTGCTTTCACAAAAAACCCTTGTCCGGAAGCAATATATTGTGTAGCTGCGCCGGTAGTAGTGCCGCCTTTGGTATAAGTACCGTAATTTCTGGTGACCGGATTGAGAATATAAATCGTTGAATTGATGTTGGTTACAGCAATTGCTGAGCCGCTTCCGCCGGATAATTCCCAATCAATGGCAGAAGGATAAGGATTTCCCACTAAATTAAAACCATCGTTTGATTCTGCTTTGTTATTGTAAGATACAAATCCTGTGGCGGTACCATATGGAGCGGTTACCGTTAGATTTCCCTGGTTCAACAAACCTTTATAAGTCAAAACCACATCCTCCGGCACCGGAAACGGGGCTGTAGTTTTGTTGGATACGTTATTAATCCGGTCTCCGCGGAAAAACAAAATAAACCCATTCCCGGAAGTGAGGGAAGCTTGGGTGGCAACAGAATGGTTTTTACTGATGCTGCTGATCGGGATAAAATCCTGCGCAGCACTGTTCGCCGCCGGTTCATTATACTTCCAAATGGTTGGGCCATTGGCAGGCGAGGCATCAAAACCGTTAGCTGTTCCGCCAGCACCGGTGATCAGTATTTGATCCTGCAAACGGCTGAAATAATATTTGCGCAAACCCGGATTGGCGTTAGGGATTTGGTAAACCGGCGAAGAAAGTAACCGGTAACTACGCCTCGAAATATCGCTTCCTTTGATAAAACGCTGCACGATTACGGAATCGGTGATAGAAGCAGCACCCAAATTATTGATTCTTGCCGTTCCTGCTTCTGTAGAAATCAAAGTTAAATTACTGGCCGAATTAAGGATATTGGCCGAAGTACCGCCATTTAAATCTACCAGGTTAATCACTTCCAACGGTGTTGCCAGGGTAATGGTTCCGTTTCTGGTTTGCGTATAACTTTTGAGTGAACGGCTTGGCGCATCCGTTTGATTGAAGTAAATGGTAGCGTTGCTGCTGCTCACATCATTCCCGATAATCAAATTTGATACAGCAGAACCGGTTAAATTTCCGTTTAGGTTCGTCGCATTCATAGAAATAGAACCTGTTAATTTTAGCGTTCCGCTGCCAATATTAAATATTCCGTTTGTTAAAGTGAAAGTATTTTTAACCTGAAAAAATCCGCCGTCCAACAAATTTACCATACCGGATGCTTTGTTTATCGTCAAATTATGGATGACGTTTTCGCCTGTGGTTTGCGAAAACCGAAGATTGGCAACAGCTGTTCCGGTCAAGGTCAAATCCGTTAACTGATAAGCGTTTATGGCATTTTGCTGCGCCAGATAACCGTCGCCAGTGATTGCTCCGCCCACTGTAAAAGTCTGGTTCCCGTTGGCCGATTTTCCGGCAGGCATATACAATTTGCCCTGATTTTGCAGGGACAGATTTTGGTTGATCGTAATTGTACTATCAATTGTAGCACCGTTTGGCCTGCTCAGTGTAAAGTTTCTAAACCCCGAACCACCTGAATTGAATAAAACAGCGTTTCCGGTCCCGCTGATTTGTACATCGCTGTTGTTTCCACCGGTGATTTTTCCAGTGCCAGAAAGATTGTTTTTTATATCCAGCAAATTGTTTGTGTAAACTTGTAATTCATTACCATATAAGATATTGATATTTCCTAAAACATTAATCGTATTTGTTGCAGATGAAGTTGCTGTGGCTGCAAATCGGAAATAAGAACTATTCGTTTTATCTACCGTTATGTTTCCATAAAAGATACTTGCAGATAAGCTGGCAGTTGTAATATTTTCAGGCCCGGAAAATACGAACGTAAAGCCGGCACTTCTGTTGGCAACGTTTAAAGACCCGCTACCAACGGTTACACTTCTGTTAATTGTTACGGATATGTTATCGTTGATTTCTAAAGCGAAATTACCAACAAATAGTTGGGCTAAATTCCAGGTTCCACTCCCAGACCAAGTGCTGTTTCCTGTCAGAGTTAAACCTGAACCTTGTGCTGTATTTAACCAAAAGTTAATAGTGCCGTTGTTGATAATGTTACCTTTAATATAAAAGCGAATATTTCCTGCTGTTGCGCCTGTTTGCAAAGTGCTTCCCGCAGAAATCGTTAAACTTAAAACTCCGGAGGAAGTATTTGCCGCATCCATCAAAACAGTTGCATTTGCCGCAATTACCACATCATCTGTAGATTTTGGGACCACGCCGCCAGCCCAGGTTGTGCCGTCATTCCAGTTGCCGCCGCTTATAGTTGAAGTAATTGTTGCAGCATCAGCATAAAAAATAGGGCATAAAAGAAGCATCGCATAGAAAAATGCTTTCCTGTAAACTGAAACATAAGAAGGGTTTTTTAAAGGATCATGCAACAATTTTTACTTCGGAACAGGTTTTATTTCCGAAATAAAGATACAATATATTATGCTTTAAATAATATTTTATTAATTAATAAGAAAATAATAATTAATAAAGCGATAACACTTGCTGTTTTTGCCAGATAATCACCGTGTTTAACATAAAAAGTTATTTCGCTATTGAGGTTGATATCCTGTTTGATTACAGCCGGAACCCACCATTTTGTTTGCTTTACCACATCACCACGCTCGTTTATAAACGCGGATAGACCTGTATTGCCAGATTGGCAAACCCAACGCCGTGTTTCGATTGCCCTTAATTTGGCGTAATCCAAATGCTGGTCTTTGCCGGAAGTGTTTTCCCACCAGCCGTCATTGGTGATAACCGCGATAAATTGTGCCCCTTTTAGCACGTATTTTCCAACATATTCGCCATAAATCGATTCATAACAAATAACCGGCGCGGCACCAATTCCGCTTTGAGAATAAAAAACTGTCGGTTCATTCTGTTTGCCATAACTACCCGTGCTTCCGCCCAGATGTGCAAAAACCGGTTTCAGGAAGGATAATGCCGAACCAAAAGGCATCTGTTCTACGCCTGGAACTAATTTTGATTTATGGTAAAATTGAACTTTGGCTGAGTTTTCAATATTTACGGCTGCATCAAAGTGATCTATATAGACATTGTATCCAGGTATTTGCTCCGACGAAGGCGTCGGATCATGACTATAATATTTGTAAGATTCAATTCCCGTTAACACGTTTGCATTTTTATAAGGATAAAGGAAGTGTTGCACCTGCAAATAATATTTGCTACTTCTGATTTGATCTTCATCAACGCCTTTTTCATCAAAAATTGCAGTTTCCGGCCATATAAAAAACTCGGTGTTCGACTGGGCAACTTTTTTAGAAAGTGTAATTAAAGTATTGATTTGATCTGAAGTTGATATCGTTTCTACTTTCCCGTAAGGATCAATATTGGGCTGCACTACCACAATATTGGCCGGATCTTCTTGCTCTTTATATTGATAATACATTAACAGAGATAAACTTAGCGGAAGCATAACCGCTAAAACTAAAGCTGTTACCAAACGCTGCCGATGCTTCTTTTGTCCCTGTTTTTTTAGGCTGAGATAGATCAGGAAGATCAGGATATTAACCAGCCAGATCCAAATCGTTCCACCGTAAACGCCCGTATATTCGTACCATTGAACCCAGCTATGACTGATGGCAAAACCATTTCCCAGCGTCATCCACGGGAAAGCTAAATCCCAGCTTTGATGCAAATATTCGTAACTCATCCAAAAGCAAACCAAGCCAGCCAAACTCCAATGCAAGGACGCAACTTTCCGCAAACGATAATATAGCCAGCAGGCAGTTGACATCAGCAACGGCCCAAGCGAATACGGAATTAGAGTAATTGGAATAGCAACCAGCGCGCCAATGGTTTTGATGGAATTGTAAACCCAATAAACAGAAAGTGTATTCCAGATAAAAAATCCAAGAAAGCTCATCCAGAAAACTAAAAAACCTTTACGATTGGAGTTGGATTGTATAATTTCTTCCAGTAAAAGAAGCATCGGCACTAAGCCAACGAATAATAGAAAAGTGGTATAATGAATTGGAGGCCAGGCCATCCACAGGAATAAACCGGAAAGTATGGCGAGGAGGAATTTGTTTTTCATTTAGGTTGGAGGTATGAGGTTTGGGCGATCAGCGTGTGCTTGAGGAACTATGATCTATGAACAATGAACTATTTCCCATTAACTATTATTACAAATTCGCCTTTTACCGTATTCGTTTCGTAATAAGTTTTAATTTCGGTTAACGTTCCGCGGACGGTTTCTTCAAATAATTTAGTCAGTTCGCGGGAAACGGAAGCCAATCTTTCAGCACCAAAATGCACAATCATTTCATCTAAAGTTTTTAACAAACGGTGTGGCGATTCATAAAATATCATCGTCCGTTCTTCTTCCTTCAAACTTAAATAACGCGTTTGCCGACCTTTTTTTACTGGTAAGAATCCTTCAAAAATAAAACGGTCGTTTGGCAAACCGGAGTTGACTAACGCCGGAACAAAAGCCGTTGCGCCGGGCAAACATTCCACCGGGAAATCATTTTTTAAAGCTTCGCGGACAAGGAAAAAACCCGGATCAGAAATCGCCGGAGTTCCGGCGTCCGAAATCAGCGCGATCTGTTTTCCTTCGCCCAAAAACTTCATGATTTCCTGCGTAGATTGATGTTCGTTGTGCTGATGATGCGAAAAAACCTTTTTACTAATTTCAAAATGTTTAAGCATTGGTGCCGAAGTCCGCGTATCTTCCGCCAAAATCAAATCCACTTCTTTTAAAACACGAATGGCACGAAAAGTCATGTCTTCCAAATTGCCGATAGGCGTGGGTACGAGGTAAAGTTTGCCGTTCATTGTTCGGTTGCGAGTTGCCGGTTGTGAGTTGTCAGTTCTAAATTTGATATTTCTCCGCCAAAAACAGGCAACCCGCAACTGAAAACTAACAACCGACCGCTATCTTTGCTGAAAATTAAAATAATGCTGCAAGTTAGTTATATCCGCGAAAACAGGGAAAAAGTTTTAGAACGTTTGGCTGTACGAAATTTTAAACAGCCGGAACTGGTTGATGAAATTTTGGCTTTGGACGAGCAACGCCGTTCTACACAAACCCGATTGGAACAGGTTTCCGCAGAAGCAAACGCCGCAGCAAAAAAAATAGGCGAACTGATGCGTTCCGGCAAAAAAGAAGAGGCTGAAGCGATCAAAAACCAAACCTCAACCTGGAAAAACGATATTAAAACTTTAGGCGATAATTTAGCTTCGCTGGAAAACGAGCAGCAGCAGATGCTGTTTTTACTACCTAATTTACCGCATAGTTCTGTTCCGAAAGGAACTACACCGGAAGAAAACGAAGTAGTTTTAGAAAAAGGCGAAAAACCAAATTTGCCCGAAAACGCTTTGCCGCATTGGGAATTGGCAGCGAAATATAATCTGATTGATTTTGAACTCGGCGTAAAAATTACCGGAGCAGGTTTCCCGGTTTACAAAGGGAAAGGCGCGAAATTGCAGCGTGCTTTGATCGCTTTCTTTTTGGACGAAGCCGAAAAAGCCGGTTATGATGAACGCATGTTGCCTTTGCTGGTCAACGAAGCTTCCGGTTTTGGAACCGGGCAATTGCCGGACAAGGAAGGCCAAATGTATTTTGTGGGCGAAGATAAATTGTTTTTGATCCCGACGGCAGAAGTTCCGATGACCAATTTATATCGCGATGTGATTTTGAAGGAAGAGGAATTGCCCTTTAAAAATTGCGGTTATACGCCATGTTTCCGTCGCGAAGCAGGTTCTTACGGTGCGCATGTTCGCGGTTTGAACCGTTTGCACCAGTTTGATAAAGTGGAAATTGTACAGGTTGCACATCCTGAAAAATCTTATGGAATTTTGGAGGAAATGAGCTTGCATGTACAATCGCTCCTGCAAAAATTGGGTTTGCCTTACCGCGTGTTGCGTCTTTGCGGCGGCGATATGGGTTTTACAGCAGCCTTAACTTATGATATGGAAACCTGGAGCGCGGCGCAACAACGCTGGCTCGAAGTTTCTTCCGTTTCCAACTTTGAAACTTTCCAAAGTAACCGCTTGAAACTGCGTTTCCGTAATATTGAAGGTAAAAACCAGTTGGCGCATACGTTGAATGGAAGTGCTTTGGCTTTGCCAAGGATTGTAGCGACTTTGCTGGAAAATAACCAGACGGAAAAAGGCATTAAAATCCCGGAAGTTTTGGTGCCTTACACGCGGTTTGAATGGATTAATTGATACTGTTTTTATAGGGATAAAAACAGTATTGATAGGAAAAGATTTACCTAATCAACCTGGAATCAATAACCAACGGAGCAACTGAATAAACTTCAACCAAGTTTTTATAGCCGGGAAACATTGGATTTAATAAATAATTGTACTCTAAGGGATTAACTGCCGATTTCACTTTAAAGCCTAAATATGTTCTTTGATCCATCCATAGATCGCCGATTGCTTTATTTTCTAATTGGTCTAATTTTTTCCAGTTTGTTGGATAGTCTTGGTCAGTAACAGTATAAATCAGCGATTCATCTTTGATATAAATGGTGATGATAAAAAGATCAGAAGGCAAAATAGGTTCATCAAAATGGACAAGTGTCTCTAAATAAGTTAAAGACGCATTTTCACTGGTGTACAACATATACGTGCCTGTGCTATTCCACCTGCCGCCATATTTAAAAGCACCTGTTCCGGTTAAATCCCGACTGCGTGCCTCCGATTTAACAATCCTGTAAACAGTAATCAAGAGTAAACACCCTCTTCAATTCGCCCTAAAACCTGATCCACCAATTGTAATCCGGTTGGCATATCAAAAAGCGCAATTGGTTTTAAATTATTTAAAGCGCGGTTAGACGTAATTAGCCATTTTTTTACCTTTTCTACCTCCTCAAAAACAACATATGCATGTTCTATCACTTTTGCAATTTCAAGAATATGAGAGGAAGTTCGCCTGTCAAGTTTATCTGTGCTTTCTTTTCGTTCAATAGTTTTAACAGAAAGGTTAAGGATATTTTCTATGAAATCTTTTTTTGAAATGCCAGTATGTGCAATCAAAATTTCGAGCGAAGCTTTACTAACGCCCTCATGGCTTAAAGTAATCAAATCAAAACCAGAAAACAGCGGAGCACCGATCAAATCCTTACCACCCAGCAAATCTGCAAAAGAGGCAGGTTTAACTTCTATTATTTGTTTCTCTAAAATTGGCATAAGACTTTTTTCTCAAATATAAAGAGAAATGTCGTAAGGTAAACGTTAGAAATAAAAATTTCCTACTTCTTCAGCTACTTCACAATCTCAAAAACCGCATGCACCTGGTAATTTAGCTTGATCTTTTTAAAATCATTTCCCGCTATTTAAAAAGATTAATCAACACTTGTACTGTTTTGGCAGTAACAACAGCTTTCAGTGTTCCAACTTTACGGATAAGAATGTTTTTATCAGCAGTAAAAACACGTGTAGGGCGAATGTTTGAAATAATAGGTAAAGAACCACTTTCAAAATCAGTAAGATCAAGAGCTATTGCAAACTTATCATTATTCTGTTGACTGGTAATTTGACATAAAATAATATTGTCGCCGGGCAAATCTGCCAATACCAAAGCAGGCCTTTTTTTGTTTCCGGATAAGTTTGAAAACGGAAAAGGAATCACAACAACATCACCCTTTACAAATCTCGCCATGCCAAATCTTCTTCCGGCGTTAACCAATCTTTTTCCAAGACCTTTTGGCTGGCAAAATGGGTAAGGGTTTGCCCGTCATTTTTTTCAGTTTCTTCAATCGTGAACGCGATTACTTCTACCTGTTTACCAATGAAGTTTTCCGGTAAGTTAATCGTGATATTTTGATTATCAGGTTTTATTACAGTCCTTATCATAAACAAATATACAATTGTAATGCTTCTTTTATCGGTATAAAATCGTCTAACAGTTTATAACCAGAATTACTACTTCACAATCTCAAAAACCGCCTGTCCTATATAGCTTAGTTTAATTTTAGAAAAAATTTTATTCGATGCGATTGAATTATCTGGTAAGTATTAAATCTGGGTTGTGTTTCTAAATGTATGATGGCTAAAATTGGTTGTAAAAAGTAAATAAAATCACAGTTAATATTTTTCATTTTTAAAGCTAAATAAGGCTTGCATTTTCAAATATTATTATCAACTTTAATAGTTATATTATACATATAAAAACAGTACCAAAAATTACGGTTTAAGCATAAAATATAATCTGCTAAAACCAAAACATCCTAAACCTATTTTCAATTGATAAAAAATTAAACAGCTACATGAAGATAATTACGACCAGCTGGGATGATGGTTTTCCAAAAGATATCAAGCTTGCCGGATTATTGGATAAGTACAGTTTAGCCGGCACTTTCTATATTCCCAAAACCAATCCTGAACACGTTGTAATGGATGAAAATAGCATTGCTGAATTGGGAAAAAGGTTTGAAATTGGTGGACATACTTTAAACCATGTCAGGCTTTACAAAAACCGGTCGGCAACATTTTTAGAAGATGAGGTTAGCGGTTGTTTTAGTTGGATATCTGATTTAACTAATTGTAAACCAGTTTCTTTTTGTTTTCCTGGCGGTGTTTTCAATGCTGCTGCTACCCGGGCGGTTCAGCAGGCCGGTTTTAAAGTAATACGTACTACAGAGCTGCTCTCCACAGCTTCAACATCAACCCACAACTTGCAGCCAACTACTTTACAGCTTTTTAATCATCCTAAAACTGCTTACTTAAAAAATACGCTTAAACGGCATCAATATAAAAATTTAATTAGTTGGTTAATTAATGGTAGCCAAACAGATATTTTAAAATTGACAGACTTTTACCTCAACAGTATTATCAAACATGACGGCTGCTTTCACCTTTGGGGGCATTCGTGGGAAATTGAAGAATATCAGTTATGGCACAAGCTGGAAGCCGTTTTTAAGCATATATCCGGTATAAACGGGTTTCGATATGTGCAAAATAAAGCACTTGTTTTGATTTAAGTTTTTGCGGATGAAGGTTTTGTACATACATACTTATTACAAAGAAAAAGGTGGGGAAGATATAGTTTTTGAGACGGAAAAGGTAAAAATGCAGCAAAATGGTATCACCATTAAATCACTTGATTTCAACAATTCTGGCTATACTTTTTTTAAGGTATTACTTTATCACTTTAATATTTTCTCGTATTTCCGGGTGATCAGAAGCATCAGGTATTTTAAGCCGGATATTATCCACATCCACAACATGCACTTTGCGGCATCGCCGGCTGTAATTTGGGCTGCCAGTTTTTGTAAAGTTCCGATAGTGATGACGCTTCACAATTACCGACTGATTTGTCCGTCGGGAATTTTGTACCACAACGGAGAACTATATTTGGATAGTTTAAAAGTTAATTTCCCTTGGGAAGCCGTTAAAAAGCGGGTATATAAAAACTCGTTTCTATTATCCTTTTGGCTTGCCAGCAGCATGTGGATGCACAAAAAACTGAGCACCTGGAAAAAAATCAAAAAGTTTATTATCCTGACAGATTTCGCAAAGAACATTTATTTGCAGGCCAACATTGGCATTTCGAAAACTCAAATTATGGTAAAGCCCAACTTTATCATCCATAGTGCCAGCACGGATATTGTTCATAAATCCGGTTTTGTTTATGTAGGCCGCTTATCAGAAGAAAAAGGAATCGATACCTTGATTGAAGCTTATCGGCAATCACCTTTCAACCTTACCATCATTGGCAACGGTGCATTGCGTAAACACGTTCAAACTTTTGTTAAAGCCAATCCTCAGGTAAAATATCTTGGTTTTCAGGATAATTTGGTGGTACAGAAAATTTTAAGTTCGGCCAGTGTGCTGCTGTTCACCTCCAAATCTTTTGAAGGAATGCCGATGACGATAATCGAATCTTTAGCCAACGGCACTGCCGTTATCGCATCTGCCTTAGGGAATATTCCGGCCATCATCAGCCATAATTACAACGGTTTGCTTTACAAACCAGGTGATGCTGCTGATTTGGCTACCAAAATAAACGACTGGCAACTGATGAATGCTGAAACCCAAAACAGGTTCTATAAAAACGCTTACGAAACTTATCAAAACAGGTTTACGCCCGAAATTAACAGTCAGCAAATTTTAGCTATTTATAAAGATGTGTTGGGTTAATTTTGCTATACGCTGATGCTTCTTTTATCGATATAAATTAGGTGCTTCCTTACTTCACAATCTCAAAAACCGCCTGTACCTGGTAATTCAATTTTATCTTTTTAAAGTCAATATCAGATTCTGTGGCATCAGCATTTGCGGTTTTCATCATCATGCTGCGAAAAACCGGCTGCTGCATCGGTTCGTTATTAATTTCCTGAATGTCGATTGCGCCGCCTAATTTTTCGCCAATTCCACTTAATAAAAAGCCGGCTTTGGCTTGTGCATTTTTCAAAGCTTTCAATTTCAGTTCGCTTTTCAAAGCTTCAATTCCTGAATAATCATAACCATCAATCCCGGTTGATTGGATGCCTTTATCATCTACAGCATCCAAAATTTTATTGATTTTATTCAAATCGTGTAATTTTAAACGGTATTGTTTGGCGGCCAGAAAATCGGCGTTCTTCTTTTTTTCAGGAACGTAATTGTAAGATGATAAATTATTGATCGTAAAATCAGTTTTAGGAATTCCGGCTGCGTTTACAGCTTTTTCCAGCTGGTTTTCCAGGGTAGAAATGCTGACTTTGGTTTTGCCGTTGAGGTATTCTTTTAGGGAAATGCTGAAATAAATAATATCCGGCGTTACTTCTGTTTCAGCATTACCTGTTACTGTTATTTTTCTGCGGAGATCAACGTTTTGAGCAAAAGTAGCGGCAGATAAAAATAAGATCACTATAAAAGTTAAAATCTTTTTCATGGTTTTAGGTTTTGTTTGGATAGACGATGGTTGTACGAATTTGTCTCATCGAAAATACTTTTTTTGAATTTAAAGTATTCAAATAACTGTTAATCAGCCAGAAAGAAATAGCGGTTTAGTTTGATACTGTTTTTATACCGATAAAAGAAGCATTCAGATTTTATCATTTCGGACTGATGGAGAAATCTTCATCAAAGCGATAAGTTTTCTTTTATGCGTTCTTTTTGCTTGATCAAAAAGAACCAACGAAATGAAGAATGCCGGATCGCCTCCGGGCGGCATTCAGCCCTACGCACCTGGGTGTGTATCGTTCTGGTGGTTACCATTATGGCTGTATTTCTGGAGTTTAAACTTTGCAAAATATACGCCCTGTCTTCCCAAGCGCAAAGGATCTTCTGCAAAAAAGATAAAACCGTCATTATTTAAAGAAGATTTCTCCCTGCGGTCGAAATGACAAAAAACGAGGATTAGAACAACTTATTCTTCTACAACCTCACTGTTTGGCTGCGGTTCTTCTTTAATATCTTCTTTAAAATACTTCTTTTGGTTGAGTAAAATCAGCACCACACCAACCGAAATCGCGGCATCGGCAATGTTGAAAACGGGCCGGAAAAAGATGTATTCTTCTCCGCCCCAAATCGGCACCCAGGAAGGAAAAATTCCTGACAGCAGCGGAAAATAAAACATATCTACCACACGGCCCTGAAACAGCGGTGCATAATGGTAGAGCTGCCCGTAAAAAGTAGAATCAATGATATTGCCTAGCGCGCCGGCAAAAATCAATGCAATCGTAATGATCAAACCACGGTGATATTTGTGCCGGATCAAATAAACCAGGCCGTAAGCAATGCCCGAAACGGCCAGGATCCGAAATAAAGTCAGCGCGTATTTGCCAGCTTCTCCGCCCAATTCCCAGCCAAAAGCCATCCCGTTGTTTTCTGTATAATGCAGAAAGCCGCGGTTGCCCAGCAGCTTTATTTCTTCGCCCAGATACATATGTGTGCGTACCCAGGTTTTCAAAATTTGGTCTGCCAGCACAATAAAAGCAGCTATTAAAAATGGCTTGGTGTAAGTAGCTTTCATTAATACTGTTTCATTTTGGCTTCCATGCTCAGCGTAGTGTGCGGCACTGCGCGCAGACGTTCTTTCGGGATCAGTTTTCCGGTTTCACGGCAAAGTCCGTAAGTGCGGTTTTCAATCCGGCCCAAAGCAGCTTCCAGTTGCTCAATAAACTTTTTCTGGCGTGCAGCCAACTGGTTAATTTGCTCTTTTTCCAGCGTTGCCGAGCCGTCTTCCAGCGTTTTATAAGTGCCTGAAGTATCGTCCGTTCCGTTAGAATTCGGGCTGCTTAAAGAAGAAGTTAAGTTGTTCAGCTCCTGTTTTGCTATGCGTAGTTTATCTAAAATAAGGTCTTTAAATTCTTTTAGTTCAGCATCAGAGTACCTGTTTTTTTCTTTTTGTTCGTTCATCCTGCTTTTATTATTTCAATCAATAAATCTTCGTCGTTTATGGTTACTTTTTCACCTTCAAGTAACTGTGTATCCAATGCCAAATTATCTGCCAAAATTTCGGCGCAAATATAGGATAAATTATTTTTTACGGCCTCTGTCAGAATTGGTTTGTTTTCGATGCGGACATTGATCCGGTCGGTCACTTCAAATCCTTTGTTTTTGCGCAAATTCTGGATCCGATTGATCAGCTCCCGCGAAATCCCTTCTTGTTTAAGTTCCTCATTTATAGCTACATCCAGTGCTACGGTTAGCTTTCCTAAAGTTGCTACCTGCCATCCCGGAACATCTTCAGCCGAGATTTCTACTTCTGAAGAAAGGATTAAATAAGAAGTGTTTGGTATTAAAATCTGCCCGTTTTGCTCCAGTTCATTTATTTCTTCCGGGTTAAACCGGGCAATTGCTTCCGCAACCAGCTTCATATCTTTCCCCACTTTTTTGCCCAAAGCTTTAAAGTTGGGTTTGATTTTTTTGCTGATAAAAGAAGCATCGTCGGTTAGGAACTCAATATTTTTAATGTTGGTTTCGGAAAGGATCAATTCTTTCACCTGCTCCACCTGCTGCTGAAAATGCGGGTTCAAAATCGGCAGTAAAATCTTACTTAACGGCTGACGAACATTGATGCCGACTTTTTTACGAAGTGATAATGTTAACGAAGAAATATCCTGTGCCAGCTGCATCCGTTCTTCCAAATCTCTGTCAACCAAGTCGTTATGATAAACCGGGAAATCTGCCAAATGCACAGATTCTACGGTTTCTTTTTGGGTGATGCCGTTCAAATCACTAAACAAACGTTCAGCAAAAAACGGCGCAATGGGCGACATGAGCTTGGCAATCGTAACCAGACAAGTGTATAAAGTTTGATAAGCCGAAAGTTTATCTTCGCTGTAATCGCCTTTCCAAAAACGGCGGCGGCTTAACCGGACGTACCAATTGCTCAGGTGCGCATCCACAAAATCCTGAATGGCGCGTGCTGCTTTTGTCGGCTCAAAATCAGCATAAAAACCATCAACTTCTGCGCTCAACGTGTTCAACAACGATAAAATCCAGCGGTCGATTTCAGGTCGGTTTTCGAGTTCGATTTCATCTTCTTTATACTTAAATTGATCGATATTGGCGTACAATGCAAAGAAAGAATACGTATTATAGAGCGTACCAAAAAACTTGCGGCGCACTTCGTCCAAACCTTCTTCATTAAATTTTAAATTGTCCCAAGGCGAAGCATTGCTGATCATATACCAGCGCGTGGCGTCGGCTCCGTATTTAGCAATTGTAGCGAAAGGATCAACGCCGTTGCCCAAACGCTTGCTCATTTTGTTGCCGTTTTTATCCAGCACCAAACCGTTGGAAATCACGTTTTTATAAGCTACAGAATCCATCAGCATGACCGCAATCGCGTGTAAAGTAAAAAACCAGCCGCGCGTTTGGTCAACACCTTCAGCGATAAAATCTGCCGGAAAAGCATTTTTAAATTCTTCCTGATTGGCAAAAGGGAAATGCCATTGCGCGTAAGGCATCGCACCGGAATCAAACCAAACATCGATCAAATCCGGCTCACGGAACATTTTTTTGCCGGTGGAAGAAACCAAAATTACGTCGTCCACAAATGGCCGGTGCAAATCGTTCAGCTCAAAGTTTTGTGGCATAAAAGAAGTATCGATGGCTTTCTGGATTTCTGTTTTCAGATCAGCAATCGAACCGATGCAAATTTCTTCTATACCATCTTCCGTACGCCAGATCGGCAAAGGCGTTCCCCAATATCTCGAACGTGAAAGATTCCAGTCAACTAAGTTTTCCAGCCAGTTTCCAAACCTTCCTGTTCCGGTTGATTCCGGTTTCCAATTGATGGTTTTGTTCAGTTCCACCATCCGTTCTTTTACGGCTGTCGTTTTAATAAACCAACTATCCAGCGGATAATATAAAATCGGTTTATCAGTTCGCCAGCAATGCGGGTAACTGTGCTCGTATTTTTTTACGTCGAACGCTTTATTATCTTCTTTTAATTTGATGGCGATTAAAACGTCCGTCGGTTTAAAATCCGGTTCCGCACGTTCGGCATCGCTGTAATATTCTTCTTTAACGAATTTTCCGGCGAAATCGGTTACTTCATCCACAAACTTTCCCTGTTTATTTACTAAGGGAACTTCTTTGCCGTTTTCATCTTTCACTAAAACCGATGGAACGCCATTTGCTTTGGCTACGCGAAAGTCATCCGCGCCAAAAATAGAAGCAGTGTGTACAATTCCGGTTCCGTCATCTGTCGTCACAAAATCTGCGGGAATAACGCGGAAAGCGTTTTGCTCCAAATCTTCGTTATCAACATACGGCATCAACTGATGATAACGCAAACCCAACAATTCCACACCTTTAAACTCGGCAGTAATTTCCCATGGGATAATTTTATCGCCCGAATTATAGTCGGTAAAAGAAGCATTTTCGCCTTCTTTTTTAAAATACTGACTGATTAAATCCTTAGCCAAAACCACACTCACCGGTGCGTAAGTATATGGATTAAAGGTTTTTATCTTTACGTAATTGATGTTTTCGCCAACGGCCAGCGCACAATTGGAAGGTAAAGTCCAGGGCGTTGTCGTCCAGGCTAAAATTGTGGTATCTTCCGTTTCTTCCTCAAACAAAACCGGAATAAGCGGATGGATTTGGTTGTTGACCAGATGAAATTCTGCCGTAATCGACGTGTCTTTTACGTTGCGGTAACAACCCGGCTGGTTCAGTTCGTGCGAACTTAAACCCGTTCCGGCAGCCGGCGAATACGGCTGAACGGTGTAACCTTTATACAACAATCCTTTTTTGTGAAACTCCTTCAAAATCCACCAAAGGGTTTCAATATATTCGTTTTTGTAAGTAATGTACGGGTCTTCCAGATCAACCCAATAACCCATTTTCTCGGTCAGGTCGTTCCAAACATCGGTGTATTTCAGCACTTCTTTACGGCACTCGGCATTATAATCTTCAATGGAAATCGTTTTGCCGATGTCGTCTTTGGTAATTCCCAAAGCCTTTTCAACAGCCAGTTCGATGGGTAAACCGTGCGTGTCCCAGCCGCCTTTGCGCTTCACCTGGAAACCTTTCAGCGTTTTATAACGGCAAAAAATATCTTTAATAGAACGTGCCATTACGTGGTGAATGCCCGGCAGTCCGTTTGCAGAAGGCGGCCCTTCATAAAAAGTGTAAGGTTTGCTGGCTGGCCTGCTGCTGATGCTTTTTTCGAAGATGCCGTTCTGCTTCCAAAATTTGAGCACATCACTGCCGATTTCCGATAAATTAAGCTGCTTATATTCCTTATACATCAATACGTTTACCTCAATTTTAAGAGGTGCAAAAATAAGGTTTTAAGCTGAAATTTTAATCATTCCGGGCAAAAACAAATTGTTACGGTTTGCAACGTGATGCTGTTTTTATCGACCTAAAATTAGATTCAACACTAAATTTATACCGATAAAAACAGTATTGATTTTTTTGATAATAGCATAGTTAAATAATGCGTCTGATTATTTGTTGGTGATTTATCAGCCATTCATTATTATTGATAATATTCAAATTCCTCTCTCAATTTTACAGATTATAATTTATGATAACGTTAAATCCTTATTTGGTTTTTAAAGATAATTGTGAAGAAGCGTTCAACTTTTACAGAGTAGTTTTCGGTGGAGAGCTATATATCGGGCGTTATAAAGATGTACCATTGCAAGCAAAACGGTTTTTTCCGCTCTCCCAGGATGAAAAAATTATGCATGCATCTTTAAAATTAACGCCTGATATTACTTTAATGGGTTGCGATAGCATTGAAGCATATACAGAACCTTCCCGGTTTGCAAACAATTTTTATCTTTATATAAGTGCTGATAATCAGGCAGAAGCAATTCGGATATTCAATGAATTATCGGTGGAAGGAGAAATAATAATGCCTATTGATAAAACTTTTTGGAGCACTTGCTATGGAATGCTTACTGATAAATTTGGCATCAGGTGGAAGGTTACATCTGCTCAAAATTAAAAAATAATACGAAGCCTGTTTTTGATACACAATGATATATAGATCAAAACAGTATCACCATTTCTTCGGATCAGCTTGTTAATTTTATCTTTAAGTTGGCACTTTTCTTTATTGGTATTTTGCTTGTACCAATTTTACTTTGAGGCATTAATTTTTATTTAGAGCCTGTTTAAATTTTTTATTTAAAAAATTTTAATGCTTCTTTTATGGATGTAAATTTTGTTTTTGTATTTTATACTGATAAATAATCCAGCAGACCTTTTACAGTAAGTTTTTTAACCATATCCGTCGCCGATGATGGCTGTGCGCCAACCATTTCAGCAAGCAAACGGGTCTGCATCGGGCGGTGGCCGTTTACAATACCCAGATAGATCTGTTTAATATACTCCTGTTCTGCGTGTGTCATCGCTGATCGATCATTAAGTCGAGGTTTTTAGAGCCTTGTCGGGCTTTCAATAATTTATGCCCATTTTCAATTGTTTAACCTGGTTCATCATCAGCCTGGCCTGCGGTATGTTATCTTTTAACAGGCTGTCCTGCCACAGTTTCATTTCCATTTTTTACTTTTCTGCTGTTAGCAGTGCCATCACGAACTCCATAACAATTAATTTAGCAGTGTTTTGTTATGGGTTAACCAGCTCTTCGCTAAAGCGATCTGTTCATAGCTTTCCTCTTTCCTGAAATCGATGGTTAACGTTTGACCGGTTTGTTCATAAAATACTTCCAATGCGGCAACTGCCTTTTCCCAATTTTTTAGGGCTTCTTTTTGAAGCGTTGCGCTGATATCCTTTCGCAGGTACAGTTGCTTCAGGTTCCAAACATTGTAGAAAAAGTAATCACCGGCGGTTTTTATATCTTCCATTTCACGAAAGTTTTTGGCGAGGTTGAGGCATGAAACATAAAATGCTGACACAACCGGCATTCCGCAGCTATCGGCATCCTGTGCATGGCGGAAAAGCAGTTCCCCGATCTGCATCGCTTGCTCAAACCAGGATTTAGAGATGCTGAATTGTTCTTGCTGAAAATATTTGTTGCCATTTTCTGTTACGGCGATCCAGCTTTTCTTTAAGGTATGTAATTCTGAATAAGACATATAAATTTGTTTAAAATGGTATAATTGCTTTGACACTAATATTTCTGCCCATATTATATATTCCTAAATGACCGGTAGGTGAAGCCTCATAATATTCAAAATATTTCAGGCGGTTGAGGTTAGACTGATAGGCCTTATCAAACAGATTATTCACCTGAAACTGCAGCTGCAGGGTGCGGCTCCCGGAGTACTTGATCGTTGTTCCGGAACCGATATTAAAAAGCGTATAGGATGGGGTGTAGGTTTCCGTATGGTTTAATGCAAGGTAACGCGATTCTTCCCCGTTGACATCTGCCTCCGCTTTGATGTTGAACGTTGAAAATAATCTGCCCTTCGTTTTAAACTCCTGACTAAGACTGGTAAGGTAATGAAGAGGCGGAATTAGCGGAAGGTATTCGCCCTGCAAACCAGTGCCTTTAAAGGCGTTACTCCTGTTAAAACCATAAGTCAAGGCAAGGGAGTTCGCAAATTCGAAACCCTCCAGCCCGGCAGGGTGAAACCCGAAAGTCGCTTCTAATCCATATAGCTGTGCTTTAGATTGCTGGTACTGGTAAGTCTTATTTCCCTGGGCATCAACAATCGGATTGTTATTAGCATCTACCAACTGCGATAAAAATATGTAATCGGAGATGTTATTATTAAAGATGGAAAAGGTTGCTGTATAATTTTTAGTGCTGGCTTCTATACCTAAGTCCTCCTGTAAAGAAAACTCGGGATTGAAGCTGCGGTTGCCCAGGTAAATAATATGTGCCCCGGGATCAAGTCCGTTGGATGAAAACTCCGGGATGCTGGGGCCCCGGTAACCCCTTGCGATATTCGCCTTTAAACTTACCTGGTCATTCAGCGCATAGGTGCTTCCCAAACTTAAGGATATGCCATGAAAGTTTTTCTCAAATGCTGGAAATTGCAGATAGGCACCGGAAATATTGCCATCGGTGATATGCCTAGTAAAACCGGTTACAGGATATGTCCTGGTATAAAAGCCTGTGCCTTTTAGTGACCGGTTGTCATAACGGACACCCGCTCCGACGGTCCACTTTTCATGCTTCCATTTGGCAAAACCATAAATGCCCGCATCAAAAAGATTGTAATTTGGGATGGGGAAATCAGTAGCATTTTTGCTGATGTTATTCTGATACATTCCATTTAGCCCGGTAGACAGATCTATCTGGTCAAAAATCGGAATATGATAATCGACGCCATAGTTAACGGTATTCAAACGAACAAACATGCCTGCTTGTTCGGGGATGGTCGGATGGGTGTATTCCCTGCGGATGTTCTGCTGAAATGCCAGCAGGGCGTTGATGTTGCCCTTACCCAGCTGATAATGATTTTTGGTGTATATGCGGTAATGCTGGATACGCTGGTTTAAGGGGCTTTGCTGATAAGAATTTAAAATGCTGGCCGGCACCACAGGACGGTTTGAAATATCATCACTATTCCCTTCCTCTGTCTGATAGGTGAACTGCCTGGTCAGCGAATCCCGGCTCCCGTCAGGTATGCCCTGGCGGTCATCGTATAATGTTAGGTTTAAAGAAGAGTATCCTTTCTCGCTCCTATACTTAACACTCGCCGAAGCACTGGTTTCTTTGAAGCCCGTATTATAAACCCGGCCCTCAATACTGTTTTGATAGCTTTTTGCAATACGATAAGATCCCCTCAAAGCATAACTCCAGTGTTCGTTCCCGTAGTTGAACCGGATACCATTTCCAATTAAACTGTTGTTCCCCTGATATTCGGTGAAAAGCTTACCAGTTAGTTTTCCGTAAGTATTGTCTGTAAACGCAGGTATCAATCCTACCACGCCTGCAAGTGCGTCCGATCCGTATATCAAGCTGGACGGGCCTTTGACCACCTCTGCACGTTCAATATTATAAGGATCTACCTCGATGCCATGTTCGTCTCCCCATTGCTGCCCTTCCTGCCTGATGCCATCGTATAGGGTAAGCACCCTGTTATAACCCAAGCCGCGAATAAAGGGTTTGGAAATATTGGGCCCGGTTTTAACTGCATTTAAACCAGGCACATTCTTCACCAGAACATCTATTATATTACTTTCCGTTGCCTGCTCGATCTTCTTGGTGGATACGCTCACTATGGGAATGGGGTTTTCTCTCACCAACGTCGCCCTCGAAACACCGGTGACCACAACTTCGTTCAGCGCATTGTTTACCGGGTTAAGAAATACATGATAAACCAGCTTGTCTTTAACAATGGCCACCGTGCTTGACTGGTAACCGATACAGGAAAACACCAGCAGGGAACCCACCTTGTTTGCCGGTATTTTTAAATGGAAGTTCCCGCCATCGCTGGTGTTGGTGCCGATTCCAGAGGATCTCAGGCCTACCGTTCCGTAACTAATGCCCTGGCCGGTTGATTTGTCTTGTATAGTTCCGGAAATGCTGAGCTCCTGCCCAAACCCTTTAATGGTGAAACCTATGATCAAAAAAGTAGTCAAAATTAGCTTCATATTGTCTTGTTAGAATAACGATTGTTTATTTATTTATGCAAACTTAATATATAAACTTAACAAATCTAATTTTTAAAATTAGATAAACCTAATTTTATACAAAAGATGGATTTGATTATGTTTGCTGAAGAAATAAAATTTATGATGCAGACACTCACAGAAGAGAATTATCTGAAGGCTATTTTTAAGCTTTCACAGTCGTCATTACAAAAAATGTCGCCTACGGCCATAGCGGAAGAAATGGCCATAAATGCCGCTTCGGTAATTGATATGCTTAAAAAACTGACGGAAAAGGAATGGATAGCTTATGATAAAAAAAATGGAGCAGAATTAACACCGGAAGGCAATAAACTGGCCTTGAATATTGTTAGGAGGCATCGCCTTTGGGAAGTATTTTTGTGTGAGAAATTAAAGTATAGCTGGGATGAGATCCACGAAATGGCAGAACAATTGGAACATATTCAAAGCGATGACCTGGCCGATAAGCTGGACGAATTTTTAGGGTTTCCGCAATTTGATCCGCATGGTGATCCAATTCCAAAAGCAAATGGTATAATTCCAAAATTGTCTAAGATTTTATTGTTTGATAAAGAAATTGGGGATGATTGTGAAGTGGTCGCAGTTAAAGATACATCCGCTCAATTTTTGCAGTACCTCAAACAGCTTTCGGTGGATATTGGTACCCGAATCCTAATTAAGGACAAGGTGCCTTTTGATAATTCTCTTGTTATCTCTATTGATGGTAATATTAATTCCGTTTCTGAGAAGTTCTCAAGCAATATTTTTGTTAAGAAATAGGCAGAATATAAGAGATGAAAACCTATTTAACGAATTCAAAAAAAGGACAACCTGAACGAAACCCGTAATCTCAAACCTAATGGACGAAATACAAATGCGTATCCGAAGATTGCGACCCAATGTTTGAATGTAAAGCCTGGTTAAATTTTCATCTGAAAATATTGATGCTTCTTTTATGCCTGTAAATTTTGTTTTTGAATTTTATACTGATAAAAGAAGCATTGATATTTTCTGTTTTTTAGGTGATAAAAGAAGCATCTGGTTTTCTTCGGATCAGCCGGATTGTTTTAGTTTAGGCAAATGTTACACAAAACCCGCGGCATCGTTTTCAAAACCACCGATTACAGCGAAAGCAGCGTGATCGTACAGGTTTTTACGGAGAAGTTCGGCTTGCAAGCTTACCTGATCAACGGTGTAAAAAAGCCGCGTGCAAAAATCAGCAGGAACATGCTGCAGCCGCTGCACTTGCTGGAAATGGTGGTTTACCACAAACCAAACGGCAATATCCAGCGCGTTGCCGAACTGCGGAATGTGCCGGTTTTAAAAGAAATCCCATACGATCTGGTGAAAAGTTCGCTGGTGATTTTTTTGAATGAAGTGATTTACAAAGCCATCCGCCAGCAGGAAACCGACGAAACGCTGTTCAACTTTATCTTTCATTCCATAGCGTGGCTGGATCATCAGGAAGCCGGTTTGGCCAATTTTCATTTGCTTTTTCTGGTGCATTTGAGCCGGTATTTGGGTTTTCATCCTGAAAAAAATGAAGCAGAAACTTCTTATTTTGATTTGAAAGACGGTTTGTTCGTTTCTAAACGGCCGGAGCACAATTTATATCTCGCGCCGCCTTACACGCATTATTTCAATCTGTTGATCGGCAGAAACTTTGAAGATTTGGCGGAAATCAGGCTTCCAAATGATATCCGGCGGTTTTTGTTAGATCGTTTGCTGGAATATTATGCTTTGCATATTGATGGTTTTGGACAAATCCGCTCGCATGAAGTGCTGGAAGAAGTGCTCGGATGATAATTCTGAAAAAATATTTTGCATAAATAAATTCTGCTTTTATATTTGCAATCCCAAACAGCAAGGGGGCTTAGCTCAGCTGGTTCAGAGCATCTGCCTTACAAGCAGAGGGTCACTGGTTCGAACCCAGTAGCCCCCACACGGTTAAAAAAGCAGTTACGAAGTAAAATTCATAACTGCTTTTTTTATTTGCTGATAAACCAATTATAAATTTTGCTGGTTGCTGACTGAAAAACCATGCCTGATGCTGTTTTTACAGTACAATTTTTGATGCAGGTTTTTGATGAGGTTAATTAATTCGGCAAAACCATGTTTAAAAATTCGTGCTAATGAAATTTAAATTTATTACAACATGGTTGCTGGTTTTTCTGGTAACCAATCTTTTTGCCCAAATCCCCAAATTAGAACGTGTGGAGCCGGCTTTTTGGTGGACGGGAATGAAAAACCCAAAACTACAATTAGTTGTTCACGGAAATAACATTGCTTCGCGATCTGTGAACTTGGTTTATCCGGGCGTAAAACTGAGGGCAGTTCACAAAGTAGAAAACCCGAATTATTTATTTTTAGATCTGGAAATTGCTCCTTCAACCAAAAACGGCAGTTTCCCAATCGTTTTCTCCGCTTCCGGGCAAGTTGATTTAGCGTTTAAATATGAACTGAAAACCCGAAACCTTGCTGCAAACCGTGCCCAGGGCGTTACCAATAAAGATTTGATTTATTTGCTGATGCCAGACCGTTTTTCTAACGGCGATAAAAGCAACGATGTAGTTAAAACCATGCGGGAAACCACTTTAAACCGCGATGCTATTTATGATCGTCATGGCGGTGATATCCAGGGTTTGATGAACCATTTGGATTATTTAAAAGATTTGGGTGTTACCGCTATCTGGATGACGCCGGAAATCGAAAATGACGAGCCGCACGCTTCTTATCACGGTTATGCCGTAACGGATTATTATAAAATTGATCCGCGTTTCGGCACGAATGAATTGTACAAAGCTTATGTAGAAAAATGCCACTCGATGGGCTTAAAAGTGATTAAAGACTTGGTCCACAATCATATCGGGACAGAATCCTGGCTGATCCGGGATATGCCGATGAAAGATTGGGTGCATCAATGGCCAAAATATACCAATTCCAATTTTCATGATGCGGTGGTAATGGACCCGCATGCTTCTTTTATCGATAAAAAAACCATGTTGGATGGCTGGTTTGATATCCGTATGGCAGACTTGAACGAAAACAATCCTTACGTGCAAAATTATCTCACCCAAAACCATATTTGGTGGGTAGAATATGCCGGTTTGGATGGTTTTCGTTTGGATACTTATCCTTATAATGATGCGGAATATATGGCTGACTGGGCTAAAAAAGTTAAAGCTGAATTCCCGCATCTTTCTATTTATGGAGAAACGCTGGTTTGGTCAGTTTCTAACCAGGCTTTTTTTACACAGGGAAATACGGTGAACCGCGGCTTTGACACACACCTTCCGGGCATTACAGACGGACAAATAAAAGATGCCATAAACGAAGCATTGAACGGAAAAAGTGGCTGGACAGATGGTGTTGGCCGTTTGTACTCGGTTTTGGCCCAGGATTTTTTGTATCAGGATGCAACCCGAAATGTTATCTTTTTGGATAACCATGACATGAGCCGTTTTTATTCTGTTGTGGGAGAAGATTTTAACAAATACAAAGCCGGAATGGCGATGTTGCTGACCATGCGCGGCATTCCGCAAATGTACTATGGTGATGAATTGTTAATGAAAAACTTTTCCAATCCGGATGGTTTGGTGCGATTGGATTTCCCCGGCGGCTGGCCGGGCGATAAAGTCAACAAATTTGTTGCTTCCGACCGTACTGAAAAAGAAAATGAAGCTTTTGATTTTGTACGGAAACTGGCTAATTACCGCAAAAATACTTCCACATTGCAAACCGGAAAGCTGATGCAGTACATTCCGCAGGATGGTGTTTACGTGTATTTTAGGTACGATCAGCAAAAAACAGTTATGATTGCCTACAACAGCAACGAAAAACCAACAACCCTTGCAACCGGCCGTTTTGCAGAACGAACAGCCGGATTTGCAAAAGCTTTAAATGTGATGACGGGCGAACAATTGAATACGATTACCAGTCTGGATTTGCCTGCAAAATCAATTACTATTTTGGAGCTGAAATAAAAAGGCATCTCCATTTTTAACCTAACCAAGCTTATTTAAACCTTTATGAAAAAAATTTTAGAACGGCCACGGCTCAGCTTTTGGCAGATTTTTAATATGAACTTTGGATTTTTAGGCATCCAGTTCGGCTTTGCCCTGCAAAACGGCAATGCCTCCCGGATCCTGCAAACTTTTGGTGCCGATGTAGAGCATTTATCACTTTTCTGGCTGGCAGCACCAATAACGGGGATGATTGTGCAGCCGATCATCGGCTATTACAGTGATCATACCTGGACAAAGCTGGGCCGCCGGAAACCGTACTTTTTAACTGGCGGATTACTGGCAGCAATGGCCTTGATATTTTTGCCGAATGCTTCTTTTATGGCCTATATTTTACCGTCAATTTTGGTAGGGGCAGGGATGCTGATGATTATGGATGCCTCGTTTAATGTGGCCATGGAACCTTTTCGTGCTTTAATTGCCGATAATTTGCCTGATAGCCAGCGTGGTTTAGGTTTTTCAACACAAACCTTTTTAATTGGGATTGGTGCCGTAGCAGGTTCTTGTTTGCCTTATGTTTTTTCGGAATATCTGGGAATATCTAAAACAGCTGATCCGAGTCATATTCCAAACAACGTTCTTTTTTCCTTTTATACTGGCGCGGCTGTTTTAGTAGGCAGCCTGTTGTGGACCATCTTTACCACCAAAGAATATCCTCCGGAAGAATATGCTGCTTTTCATGCTGAAGTACCAAAAGAAGAACAAGGCGGCATTTTAACTATTTTTAAGGATTTTGCAAACATGCCCCAAACGATGCGGCAGTTGGGTTTAGTCCAGTTTTTTTCCTGGTTTGCCTTATTTTCGATGTGGGTATTTGCTGCACCGGCCATTGCACAGCATATTTATCATGTGGCACCAAATGATACTTCCTCTTCCAAATTTGCAGATTCCGGTAACTGGGTTGGTATTTTATTCGGGATTTACAATGGTGTTTCGGCTATCTATGCGTTGTTTCTTCCGGCACTTGCCCGGATCACCAGCCGGAAAACAACACATGCTTTATCCCTGATTGCCGGCGGCGCAGGTTTGTTGTCCATCTTTTTTATTCAGGACCCTAAACTGCTGATTATTTCTATGATTGGCATTGGCCTGGCCTGGGGCAGCATTCTGGCTATGCCTTATGCTATTTTATCCGGCTCCATTCCTCCGCAAAAAATGGGCGTTTACATGGGCATTTTCAATTTTTTTATCACACTGCCGCAAATTATAAACGGTTTGTTTGGCGGGTTAATGGTGAAACATCTTTTTGGCGGACATGCCATTTATGCTATTGTACTGGCCGGTATATTTATGTTTTGTGCAGCTGTTTCTGTTTTGTTTATTCATGATGAAAAAGACATCAAATTCACCAGTTAATCAAGGCCAACATCATCAGCCCACAAAAATGGAAACTACTTGCAGGCCTTTCTAAGTTTCAAAAAAGGTAGAGAACTATGCTTCCCAATTCAATTAGAGTTTGGAGTGCATCCTTCCGTTATTGATATTCAAACAAGTTTCGATTCTAAAAATTGAATGAAAGTTTAAATAAATTTAGAGCCTGTTTAAAATTTGTTCAATCTATTTTATATGCTTCTTTTATCGGCATAAAATTCAAAAACAAAATTTATAGGCATAAAAGAAGCATTGTAAATTTTGTCCGATTTCTTTTAGATGCTTCTTTTATCACTATAAAATACAAAAACAAAATTTACAGGCATAAAAGAAGCATTATAAATTTTCTGATATAATTTAAACAGGCTCTGATAAGATGGTTTTATGCTAATTTTAGAACCTCTACTATGATTTATTACGTAACTTGCTGCATGTCGGTGCGATGCTGTAAATACTATATTTTCTTTCTATTTCTGTTACTTGTGAGAACAAGTTATGGTCAGCAAAAAGAAAAAGCAGTTTTAAGTTTTAACGCCGTTCAGCTTTCCCAAAACTTCCTTTATGCGGCAAAAACTGGTGAAGAAACTGCTGCTTTTCTGGATAGTCTGAAAAATATCGATGAAGTTTCTTTAGCAGATCAGCTAAACAGCGATGAGCAAAAGTTGGCTTTTTGGCTAAATCTTTATAATGGTTTCACACAGGTGCTTTTAAAGAAAAATCCGGATCAATACAAAACCCGCAACGCTTTCTTTTCCAGCAAACAAATACAAGTTGCCGGGCAGCAGTTGAGTTTGGACGAGATTGAACACGGCATTTTGCGCCACTCCAAAATAAAATGGAGCGAAGGCTATCTGGGCAAACCTTTTCCAGGTACTTTTGAAAAAAAATTCAGGGTAAAAAAATTAGATTACCGCATCCATTTTGCTTTAAATTGCGGTGCCAAAAGTTGTCCGCCGATTGCATTTTATGATCCGAAGCAAATTGATAAGCAGCTGGCCATAGCCGTCAAAACGTATTTAAAAGGTGAATGCGAATTTAACCAGGCTAAAAACAGCATCAGCGTTCCGGCTTTAATGGGTTGGTTTCGCCATGATTTTGGTGGTAAAAAAGGCATGTTAAAAATTTTAAAGGAGAACAAAATCATTCCGGCGGAAAGTAATCCCAAAATTCATTTCAAAGAATACGACTGGACTTTATTTTTAAACAATTATAAATCAGAAAGCAATGGCTAATCATTATTATAACGCAGAAGACCTGGGCAAATTTGGCCACATTGGCGAATATCAAAAGGAAATGGCCGATAAGTTTTTTTCTTATTACGAAGAAGTTTTTAAGGACGGCGAATTGACAGCAAAAGAGAAATCGCTGATCGCGCTGGCTGTTTCCCACGCGGTACAATGCCCGTATTGTATTGATGCCTACAGCAGTGATGCTTACGAAAAAGGTTATAGTGAAGCGCAAATGATGGAAGCAGTGCATGTGGCTTCGGCCATTAAAGGCGGTGCTGTTTTGGTGCATGGCGTGCAGATGATGAACAAGATAAAAGAGATTGCCATGTAAGCGTTGGCTTGAAATGCTTCTTTTATCGGCCAAAAATCATCAAACCAATCGAATGTTCAGCTCATGAAATCACTCAAAGTATTACAGCATCATTTAGCCCAAAGCGAAAATCAGCTGGCTATCCTGGAAAACCAGCGGGAGCATCAACACGCGTCTTTTAAAGAAAAAGTAGCTGCTTTGGGCATGTTTCCGTTGCAGGCAAGCGGGGTTGATATTTTCCAGGTCAACGTAGGTAAAATGTGTAACCAGGTTTGCAAACACTGCCATGTTGATGCCGGGCCTGACCGAAAAGAAATCATGACGCGCCAGATGATGCAGCTTTGTTTGGATGTTTTGGCGGCTTCTACCATCAGCACTGTTGATCTTACCGGTGGTGCGCCCGAAATGAACCCTGATTTTCGCTGGTTTGTTACCGAGATCAAAAAGCTGGGCAAGCACATCATCGTTCGCTGTAACCTGACGATTATCCTGGCTAATAAACGCTATCACGACTTGCCGGAATTTTTCAGGGAAAACCAGATAGAAGTGGTTTCTTCCCTGCCAAGCTTCACCCAAGACCGTACAGACCGGCAGCGCGGAGACGGCGTTTTTGAAGATTCTATCAAAGCCCTGCAAATGCTCAATGCGGTTGGTTACGGGCGGGAAGGAACAGGTTTGATAATCAACCTGGTTTACAATCCGGCCGGTGCTTTCCTTCCGCCTTCGCAACAGGCACTGGAAATAGAATTTAAAACGGAACTGGCCAAAAAGTTTGGTATCGTGTTCAACAACCTTTTCGCCATCACCAATATGCCCATCAGCCGTTATTTAGATTATCTGATTTCCACTGGCAATTATGATAAATACATGGAAAAACTGATCGCCGCTTTTAACCCTGCTGCGGTTAAAAATGTGATGTGCCGAAACACGATTTCCGTAAGTTGGGACGGTTATTTGTACGATTGCGATTTTAACCAGATGCTGGATTTGAAGGTAACGCCGGGACATTCGCAGCACCTTTCTTCCTTTGATCCGGATGCTTTAAATAACCGGAATATCATCTTAAAACAACACTGTTATGGCTGCACTGCAGGGGCCGGATCAAGTTGCGGCGGAGCGGTTGCCGAATAAATCATGGATAAAAACAGTATGCCCACTACGGCACTGGTTATTTTTGTGCGACATCCCGAATTAGGTAAAGTGAAAACGCGCCTGGCTAAAGTGATCGGAGATGAAAAAGCGTTAACCATTTATAAACAGCTGCTCAACCATACGCATCAAATTACTTCTCCTCTGAGTTGCAGAAAGTTTGTTTATTATGCTGAGGATGTGATTGAACATGATCTTTGGAGCAGTCCGGGATTCACTAAAAGAAAGCAGTTTGGCAATGATTTAGGTGAACGGATGAGCAATGCTTTTAAAGAACTTTTCGATCAGGGCTTTCAGAAAGTTTTGATTATTGGCAGTGATTGTTATCAGCTTCAAACAGAGATTTTGCAGGAAGCTATCAATTTTTTAGGCATAAAAGAAGTAGTGATCGGCCCAACATTTGATGGCGGCTATTTTTTGCTGGGAACCAACCGTTTTGTACCAGAGTTATTTGCTGATAAAACCTGGAGTACCGATCAGGTAAGCAAGCAAACTTTGGAGGATACGGCGAGATTAAATTTATCCCATCAATTATTAAAGCAATTGCATGATGTGGATGAAGCAGCAGACCTGGAAGTAAACCGGATTTTTATCTAATGCGGGTTTAGCATTTGTTTGTATTTGCTAACCATATCCTCTTGCGAAGCACCGTTCTGGTACATCCTGACAATTGTATAATTGGCTTTTTGAACTTTTAGCCAGCTATTGGTATCGTACTTTCGGGCAGAAATAAGCACTGGTTTTGGAATGATCTTGTATTTGCCTTTTTTCCGTGCGCGGGCGATAAATTCAAAATCTTCCATAATTTTCATTTCATCATCAAACCCGCCTGTTTCTTCAAAAAGTTCTTGGGTGACAAACAAGGTCTGATCGCCGCCCATACCAGCAAAAGTATCGGTCCTGCTTAACAAAGCATTGATCTTCAAGAGCCAGCTTTTGCTATCATATCGCGACAGATACCGGCCCATTTGGTAGCCTTGCTGCACGGCTTCAACAATATCTTTCAGGTAAGATTTTGGAGGAATTGTATCAGCATGAACGAAATAAAGCAAATTTCCTGTAGCCATGGAAGCACCAAAATTCATTTGCCAAGCCCTGCCTTTTTCCGGAGATTTTACCAGTTTTGCACCGGCGTTTTTGGCAATTTCCACCGTTTTATCTGTACTGCCGCCATCAGAAACAATAATTTCAACAAGGTTTTTATCACCATTTTCCCTTAGATAATGTACAAGTCTGCCGATATCTTCAGCTTCATTGAAGGTTGGAATGATAATACTGACCGTCATATTTGTATAAACCTAACTCCGGGAATTAAAAATTACGTATAATCAGGTTATAACAGATGAACAAACCTAATTGATGATGAAAAAT
>JAABUT010000862.1_pt1 | contig 40984 bp, 42 predicted proteins | sample 5559281 | NCBI WGS metagenome assembly JAABUT01 (sample SAMN10711880, study PRJNA513359) | rock metagenome | isolation source: Antarctica rocks | place: Antarctica: Victoria Land, Ricker Hills nord | collected 2016-01-04 | reverse complement strand
CGCAGTTCCGCGCCGAGATCACCGCGCTCTACCAGCACGGCTACCGCACCACCACGGCCGCCGACCTGGTCGCCGGGCGCATCGGCGTACCGGCCGGGAAGAAGCCGGTGGTGCTCACCTTCGACGATGCGACCGTCAGCCAGTTCGGCGAGCTGCCGGACGGCTCCGTCGACCCTGCCAGCGCGGTCGGGATCTTGCTCGCGGTCGCGAAGGCCCACGGCGAGGACCATCCGGTCGCGACCTTCTACGTCAACGCCGGGCCCTTCGCGGGCAAGGACGCCTACCTGGCCAAGCTCACCGACCTCGGGATGGAGGTCGGCGAGCACACTGCGACGCACGCCAACCTGCGCTCGCTGAGCGACGCCGGAGTGCAGTCCGAGCTGGCCAAGGGACTCGGCGTCATCACCGCGGCCGTGCCCGGGGCCAAGGTCACGACGATGGCCCTGCCCTTCGGGGTGCGTCCGCGCAACAAGGCGCTCGCGGCGAAGGGCCGCTCCGGCGGCACGGCGTACGACTTCGGCGGCGTCCTCCTCGTGGGCAGCAACCCGGCGCCGTCGCCGTACAGCGTCCGGTTCGACCCGATGAACGTGCCGCGGGTCCGGTCCGGGCTACGCACCGGCGACCAGACGTTCACCTCCACCGACTGGCTGCCCAAGCTGTACGCCGGCAAGGTGCGGCCGTTCGTCAGCGACGGGGACCCGCAGACGGTGGCGTTCCCCAAGGCCGAACGCACCTCGCTCGCGCCCAGCTTCGCCGGTCGCGCCCGGCCGTACTAGCCAGAGCTCGTCCCCGGAGGCGCATACTCGACCCAGGATGCCGGTGCCTCGACGCTCTGGACAGCCGCAGCAGCGAAGGAGCCGGACGTGACCGACAGCAGGCCCGACGCCGGCCATGACGACAGTGGGCCCGAGAACAGCGGCTCGGACGAGGACGCCGAGCTGCTCTGGCAGGCCACCGCCCGGGCCGACGCGCTGCTCGAGGACCTCGCTGCCGGCCGCGCACCGGGGCAGGAGCTCGGCGCGCTGCTGGGCTACCTGCGCGAGGTCGTGCTGACGCGCATCTCGGAGGAGGAGCGGCAGGTCCTGCCTTCGCTGCGCCAGGCCGACCCTTCGCACGCGGACGTCGACCGGCTGCACCAGGACCACCTGCAGCTGCGCGATGACATCGACGACCTCGCCGCCGCGGCCGCCGCCCACGGCTCGGGCGACCCGGACGAGCTGGGAGCGGTGACCCGCCGGCTCGTCACGCGCCTTGAGGAGCACCTGCGCACCGAGGCCGCGGCGCTGGACAGGCTGGCCGGCGGCTACCAGGCCAGCGCGTCCGGATGGGCTGGGGCGGAGCACTGGTACCCGCTCACCGAGGGCCCGCTGATCGAGATGGACCGGCTGCGCCCGGACCAGGCCGACGACGCGGTCCTGAACCGCCTGACCCACCTGCGGGCCGGCGAGCAGGTCGAGCTACACGGTCACGACGACCCGCAGCGGCTGTGGCGCCGGCTGGAGTGCCGCGCTCCCGGCGACTACAGCTGGTCCGAACGGCGCGACGAGCCGGACGGCTGGCTGGTGTCGGTCGCCCGACGTGCGGCCGGCTGAGACGGACCGGCCTTGCGCACCGCGGGGTTACCACGTTGTCGGCAGACATGAGTGGCGGGGCGAGCCGTCGGGCGGCGCTGCCGTTCCCGTCCGCAAGCCGGGTCTGGGTGGCGGCCGGCCCGCTACACCGGCTGGCAGAGGACACGGCGGTGCACGTCGAGCTGGCCGGCCACCCGGTCTGCCTTGCCCGCAGCCGCGGCGCGGTACACGCGCTGCTGGACGAGTGCACGCATGGACAGGTGGCGCTCTCCGACGGTGACGTCGAAGACGGTCAGGTCGAGTGCTGGCTGCACGGCTCCCGCTTCGACCTGACCACCGGCATCCCCACCGGACCCCCGGCCACCCGGCCGGTAGCCGTCTACCCGGTCCGGATCATCGGCGGCGGCATCGAGGTCGCCGTGCCGACAGGACCGGCAGGTGCGGCGGATGGCTGACCCGTCCCCGGCGGCCCGGCCCGCTCCCGCACCGTCCGGTGTCGCCCCGCAGGCGGTGCAGAGCTTCCGGTCGCAGCTGACCACGGGCGAGGACGTGGTCGACCCGGACACGTGGGCCGGATCGGTCCCCGCGGCGCACGGCATCGCTCCACGGCTGCGCGTCAGCCGCAGCAGGTGGTTCAACCTGCTGTGGCTGCTGCCGATCGGCTTCGTGGCCCTGATCGTCGCGGTGGCGGCAGCAAAGGGCTTGCGCGGCACGCCTTCCGTGCAGCGGTTCATCGCGCGCTACCCCGGCACCGTCGTGCCGCCCGGTGCAGCACGCCACCCGGGACTGCCGGTCTGGGTCGGCGTGCAGCACTTCTTCAACCTGCTGCTGCTCGTGTTCATCATCCGTTCGGGGGTGCAGATCCTTTCCGACCACCCCCGGCTCTACTGGACTCGGCACAGCACCCCTGGCAGGGATTGGTTCCGCGTCCAGAAGCCGGTGCCCGCCGACCCGCTGTGGACCGCGAAGAAGGACTCCATCAGCCTGCCGGGCCAGGTCGGGCTGCCCGGGATCCGGCACTCGATCGGCCTGGCCCGCTGGTGGCATCTGGGCACCGACACCCTGTGGCTGCTCAACGGCCTGGTCTTCTACATCCTGCTGTTCTCGACCGGGCAGTGGCGTCGGGTCGTGCCGACGAGCTGGGCCGTCTTCCCTCACTCGGCATCGGTGCTCATCCAGTACCTGTCGCTGGACTGGCCAACAGAGACCGGCTGGGTGGCCTACAACAGCCTGCAGCTGCTCGCCTACTTCATCACGGTCTTCGTCGCGGCCCCGCTCGCGTTCCTCACCGGCCTGGGGATGTCACCGGCGCTGTCCACCCGCTTCAAGCGGATCAGCAAGGTGCTCAGCATCCAGACGGCACGCTCATTGCACTTCCTGGTGCTGGTCTGGTTCCTGGTGTTCATCGTCGTGCACGTCGCGCTCGTGTTCACCACCGGCCTGCTGCGCAACCTCAACCACATCTACGCCGGACGCAACGACAGCGGCTGGGTCGGCTTCTGGGTCTTCGCGGGCTCGATGGTCGTGGTCATCGTCGGCTGGGTCGCCGCAACCCCCTACACGCTGCGTCACCCCCGGGTGGTGCAGCGGGTCGGCTTCGCCCTGATCGGTCCGGCGCAGCGCCTGTTCGAGCACCTGGACGCCACCCCGGGCGAGTACGCCGAGAAGGACATCTCCCCCTACTTCTGGCACAACGGCCAGTACCCCGACTCCCCGGAGTACACGGCCCTGTGCGAGGGCAACTTCGCGGACTACCGGCTGCGGATCAACGGCCTGGTCGACAACCCGCTCGAGCTCGACCTGCTGGAGCTGCGGGCGCTGCCCCACCACGAGCAGATCACCCAGCACTTCTGCATCCAGGGGTGGTCGGGCATCGCCAGGTGGGGCGGGGTGTCGATGCAGACCCTGATGGACCTCGTACATCCCCAGCCCGAGGCCAGGTGGGTCGTCTTCTACTCCCTGGGGGACGGCCCGGACAAGGGCATCTACTACGACGCGCACCCGATCGAGCAGATGAGCTACCACCTCACGATGCTGGCCTACGACATGAACGGCGAGCCGCTGTCGTTCGGCCATGGGGCCCCGCTGCGGCTGCGGAACGAGACCCAGCTCGGCTTCAAGCAGGTCAAGTGGATCAAGGGCGTGGAGTTCGTCGCGCACTACTCCGAGGTCGGCGGGGGCTACGGCGGCTACAACCAGGACCACGAGTTCTTCGGCTACCGCCAGTCCCTGTAGACCGCGCATCCGCTCAACAGCACCGGCTCGACCGCACCCCTAGGAGAGACTCGGATGGAAAAGTCGTCGCTGACGGCCCTGGCACGTCAACAGCTCAAGCTCGCGCAGGACGCCTCGAGTGGTCGAAGCGCCCAGACCGTGTACGGCGGTCACGAGCATGTGCTTCGCCAGACCGTGATCGCGCTGGCTGCGGGTCAGCTGCTCGACGAGCATGAGAATCCCGGGGAGGCGACGGTCCACGTCCTGCACGGGCGGGTCCGGCTGGCCGCGGGTGACACGGCCTGGGAGGGCTCGCCCGGTGACCTGCTCGTCGTGCCCGACTCCCGCCACACCCTGGAGGCGTTGGAGGGCGCCGCCGTGCTGCTCACCGTCGCCAAGCACCGCTAGTCCGCCAGCGCGCGGCGTCAGGCCAGGTGGCCGGCCGCCCAGCAGGCGGCGGCGTCGTGGCAGCTCTTGAGGGCTGTCAGGGTGGTGTGCAGCCGGGCGTGGTCGGCGACGGAGAGCTGGCCCGCGGTGCTGTGCAGCTCGTCCGGGTCCTTGCTGAGGTCGTAGTACTCGACCTCGCCGTCGGCGTACTCGATGTAGGTCGACGTCGCCGTACGGATCGCCTCGTAGCTACTGGGATTGCCGCTGCTCTTCGCCGGGAAGTCCGGGTCCTTGCGGTTGACGTCCGGTCCGTGGTGCTCGACCAGGGAGGCGGTGCGCCAGTCCGCGGCCGGTTGCCCCCGCAGGAGCGGGACGAGGCTGCGGCCGTCCACGTCCGCCGGCGTCGCTGCCCTGCCGAGAGCCTGGAAGGTGGGGGCCAGGTCGATGTTCTGGGCCAGCGCCTTCGACGTCCGTCCCGCGGGCACGCCGGGCCCGGAAACGACGAGTGGGACGCGGATGTCGGTGTCGAAGGCAGTCATCTTGCCGGGGGTGAGCCGGTGCTCGCCCATGTGGTAGCCGTTGTCCGAGCTGAAGACCAGGTAGGTGTTGTCGGCAACGCCGGCCGCCTTCAGCGTGTCCTCGAGCTGGCCGATCATGGCGTCCACCGCCTGCACGGCCTGCGCGCGCTTGCGGAAACCCTCGTCGATCTTCGCGACGTTCTGGCCCGTGAGCGGCTTGAAGCCAGCCAGCCAGGCCGGTGCATCCGTCGGCAGCCGGTCGAACGCCGGACCGCGCGGAGCCTTCAGGCCCGGGAACGCGCCGGCGTCCCGCGGAGCCGGGGTGTAGGGACCGTGCGGGGCGAAGGTCGCCACCTCCAGCAGGAACGGGCTGTGGGCCCCGGCTGCGCCCTTGATGAACGCGCTGCCCTTGCCGGCCAGGACATCTGTCAGGTAGTCCTGCGGCCGGCTGCCGTAGTGCACGACGCGGCCGTTCTCGTTCAGGTCGTAGTCGAACTCGCCATAGCCCTGCCCGGCCACGTCCCACTCGTTCCAGCCGGGCGGCACGTACGGCGCCTGCCCGCCCTGCGTTGCGGCCGGCTGGTAGCCGTTGAGGTACTTGCCCATCATCGCGGTGCGGTAGCCCACGCCCTGCAGGGCCGTGGCGAAGGTCTGGCGCTCCTCGCCGCGTGCGTGGAACAGGTCGAAGCCGCCATCGGGGGTGGCGCCTGCCGCGGTGTTGCCGGCCGCCTTCTTCCTCCCCGCCTTGCCGGTCTTGCCGTTGGTGAAGATCCCGGTGTCGTGCGGGAACCGGCCGGTGAAGATGGACGACCGGGACGGGCAGCACAGCGAGTCGGTGACCGTGTAGTCGGTGAACGCGAGCCCGGCCTTCTGCAGCGCCCGTACGTGCGGCATGTACCGCACCAGGTTCTCGGACAGGTCGTCGGTCAGGACGAACACGACGTTGGGACGAGGGGAGCCGCCGACCGAGCTCCCAGGTGCAGCGGCCGCCGGGCCCGACGACGGCCTGTCCCCCGCGGCGCCAGCGCTGGACGAGCAGGCAGCCGCCGCCAGAGCCAGCACGGCGGTCGCGGCGGCGAGCCGCCCGGACCCGAGGCGACGACCCTGGCATGCCCTGTTCGAACTGGACCTGCTACGCAGCAACATCCGTGCACCGTGGACCAGCCAGGTGCGGCCCCCACGTCGATGCTGTTCGAGGTTGGTAAAGCCCGCTACTCCCCGACCTCGCCGTCGACCAGCTCGCGGACGATGTCGAGGTGTCCGACGTGCCGGGCGTACTCCTGGAGCAGGTGGAACAGGATGCGCTCGAGCGTCGGGGGATCTGCGCCCCTCCACCGCTCACCCGGCTGTCCGACGTCGGACAGCTGGTGGGCGTCCACCACTGAGCGGGTCAGAGCGGCCTGGACGTGCAGGGCCTGGACGAGCTGGGGGAGGCTCTCGTCGGTGGAGACGTACCAGCGGCCCTCGCGGGCGTCGCCCCACGGCTCCATGACCGCCGTGCCCTCGAAGCCCCACACCAGCCAGCGGAGCTCGACGTAGGTCAGGTGCTTGAGCAGCGCGATCGGCGTCCAGCCCGAGGGCAGCCGGCTGTTGCGCAGCTCGTCCTCGGTGAGCCCTTCGAGCTTGCTGAGCACGATCGAGCGGAGTAGTCCAGGTAGCCGAGGAAGACCTCCGCTCGTGAGGAGCGATAATCGGTCGGCTCCGGGAAGGGACGGGTCACCGGGCCAGTCTAGGAACGCATCTCCTCCGCTCGAGGAGCCGGCTCAGGTCACCACTTCGGCATCGGCGCTCGGGAAGGCCGGCCGCGGCGACGGGCCGAAGGCGAACATCAGGGCCAGCACCACGGTCAGGACGACCGCGGCGAGCGGCAGGACCAGCGCGAGCAGGCTTGCCGTCCCGTAGGCCGCCAGCCCCAGCAGGTAACGCACGTCCACGTCGCGGACGAACTCGGCCGAGACTCCCTCGACGAGCAGCCCGCCGCGCGTCACGCGACGCCAGATCAGGTTGAACGCGGCCGCGCTCACCGTCAGCGTGCCGCCGTAGAGCACGACCGCGGTGCTCGCGTCGGCATCACCGATGTGCTCGGCGAGCAGCCGCGTCGGCAGCGGCAGGAACGACACGCTGGCCAGCAGCAGCAGGTTCAGCATGAGCAGGAGCTGGTCGCTGCGGTCGACGATGCGGAACAGCGCGTGGTGGTTGGTCCAGATGATGCCGATCTGCAGGAAGCTCGCGGCGTACGCCCCGATCTCCGGCACTGCGTGGCGCAGCGCCTCGGCCAGGCTCTGTCCGGGCGCCTGCTCGACGCGCACCTCGAGGATCAGCAGCGTGATCGCGATCGCCAGCACCCCGTCACTGAAAGCCTCCAGCCGGGCGGCGTCCCCCCGCTCGGACGGAGCACCCCACCAACGACCCGCACGCTCCAATCGCGGTCAGGCGAGCCGGCCGCTGGGTGTCCAGCGGCGGGCGATGCCGAGCCCCTGGGCGGCTGGGGGCATCCGGGCACTCCCGACAAGGTCGCGGTACGGGACAGAGGCGACGATTACACGCTTACACCAGCGGCCGGTCAAGCCCCTACCGCTGGTCGCCATGGGACGGTACGTCCCGAGCGCGAGGAGCGGCCTCATGACGCGTCGTCGGCAACCGGGGTGTTCCGGGGAAGGCAGCCCGAGACGCGCTGCCCTGGGCATCGTGGCGGTGGCCGTCGTGCTGGGCGCCGGTGCCTGTGCGTCGTCGACGCCGGATGCCGCCCCCGGCGCCGCCACGAGCGGTCCGGCAGTGACAGCCAACCCCACCGCGCAGCCCTCTCCCTCTCCGCGAACCTCCCCCGCCGGCCTGGCGGAGCGCTGCGGTGTCCCTGCCCGGGCCTATCGGCAGCTGCTGCTGCGCACCGCCGACGGGGACAAGCTCCCGGCCGCCGTCCTCGGACATGGCCCCCGCGGCGTCGTACTGCTGCACGAGAGCGGCGGGCGGGCGCTGTGTGGCTGGTGGCCCTACGCCGTACAGCTCCAGCAGGCCGGGATGCATGTGCTGCTGTTCGACCTGCCCTGCTACGGGGAGGCGACCTGCCGCAACGCCAAGGACGCGGGACCGGCCGTCCGGGCCGCCGCCGCCGAGCTGCACCGCTCCGGGGCCAGCTCGCTTGCGCTCGTGGGCGCCTCCCTCGGCGCGAGCCTGGCGGTCATCGAAGGCACCGATCCCCGCGTGGGAGCCACCGCGGTGGTGGCGCTGTCCCCCGACCAGGACAGCGAGGCCCTCGCCGCACCAACAGGCACACCCGACACCGCCATCCGGTCGGCCGGCCGGCTGCGGCGACCGTTGCTCGCCGTCGTCGCGGGCACCGGAGATCGCTATGTCGACGTCTCGGCCGTCCGGCAGCTGGTGCGGGCCGCGACCTCCGCCCGCGCGTCGTTGTGGCTGGCCCCCGTCGACGCCGGGCACGGCTGGGACATGGTGGACGGCGGCCTGGGCCAGCCAACCGCTGTGGGCAACCGCGTCGCGTCCTGGCTGCTGGCACACCAGCCGGCCTGACCGTTCGCCGCCGTACGCCGGCTCAGCGGATCGGCGGGGACCGCGGCATGCTCGAGGCGCCCGTACGTGCAGGGGCTACGGTCGGTGCTGCTCGCCACGGCCGCCGCGGTCGTCGCCTCCGGAGGGTCATGACCAGCGACCAGCAGGTCCGCGACGCATCCCGGCCGGCCGGGCCCTCCGCCGCCGACCTGCTCGAGGCGATGGAGCAATGCCGCCGGCGCGGCTGGACGGACGGGCTGCCGGTCGTGCCTCCGCTGCCGGAGCTGGTCGCCGCGCACGTCGAGGCGTCGGGGCTGCCCGCGGACGCCGTCGTCGCGGAGATCCCGCCGGCCTGGGGGCGGGCAACGGTGGAGCGCATCGCGGCCAACACCGTGATGGCCGGCTGTGACCCACTCGCGATCTGCGCCGTCATCGCGGCGCTGCGGGCACTGCTCGACGACAAGGTGGGGCTGCACGGAGTCCAGTGCACGACGCACGTGGCCAGCCCGCTGCTCGTCTACCACGGGCCGGTCCGGGCACTGCTCGGCATCGAGAGCGGCCACAACTGCCTCGGGCAGGGGACCCGCGGCAACGCCACCATCGGCCGGGCCGTGCGTCTCGCGCTCGTCAACATCGGCGGAGCGCGGCCGGGCGGGATGGACAAGGCCACCTTCGGCCACCCGGGCAAGCTGTCCTACTGCTTCGCCGAGAACGAGGAGGAGTCCCCGTTCCCGCCGTACGCCGAGGACGCCGGCGTCGCCCCTGGACAGAGCGCCGTCACGGTGTTCGCCGCGGAGGCGCCGCACAACGTCAACAACCACTACTCGGACGACCCCCGGTCGCTGCTGGACAGCGTCGCGGACACGATGGCGACGCTGGGCAGCAACAACAGCTACCTGGCGAGCGAGATCGTCGTGGTGCTCGGGGTGGAGCATGCCAACGTCGTCGCCGCAGCCGGCTGGTCACGCCGTCACGTGCAGCAGTACCTCTACGAGAAGGCGCGGCGCCGGGTGGGCGAGCTGCGTCGTGTTGGGCTGTACGGCGAGGAGGTGCACCGCAACTTCTGGCCGGTGTGGCTCGACCGCACCGACGACGACGCCCTGGTCCCGATCGCACGCGTCCCGGACGACATCAAGGTCCTCGTCGCCGGCGGCACGGGGCGGCACTCCCTCGTGATCCCCGGCTGGGGGACGAGGACCAACACGTTGTCCTTCCAGATCCAAGGAGACGCGACATGACCCCCATCAGGCTGGTCTCGCCGACGGACGACCGCACCGTGCTGCAGGCTCCCCTCGCACCGCGCGCGGCGCAGCTCGACGGTCTGCGCATCGGCCTGCTCGACAACCGCAAGGGGAACGCGGGGGTGCTGCTCGAGCGGGTCGCGGAGCGCCTCGCGCCCTCGGGCGTCGTCGTCGGGGTCCGTACGGAGAAGCGGATCTTCTCCAGGCCCGCGACCGCGGACCAGATCGAGCAGCTAGCTCTGCACAGCGACGCCGTGGTGCTCGCCATCGGTGATTGAGGCTCGTGCGTGTCGTGCAGTCTGCACGACGTCATGAGGCTCGAGGAGCTCGGGATCCCCACCGCCTTGCTGGTGACGGACGCCTTCCGGCGCAGCGTCGCCGAGCAGGCACCGCTGCTCGGCCTCGGCGGATACGACCCGGTCTGGGTGCAGCACCCGGTCGCCGGCCTCAGGCAGGCCGCCGCTCAAGCCAAGGCCGACGCGGTTGCCCCTGCGGTGGCCTGCGTCCTGCTCGGCCACGGAGCGGAGCCAGCACTGCCGACGCTCGCAGCCAATGCCGACGGCCTCGCAGCCAATGCCGACGGCCTCGCAGCCAATGCCGACGGCCTCGGAGCCGGTGCCGAGGGCCTCGGAGCCGGTGCCGAGGGCCTCGGAGCCGACTGCACCGACGTCGCCTGCGCCATCGACCTGTCCGAGCTCGGGCGCTGACGCCAGCGGGCCGCGACCCGGGCCGGTAGCAGTCCTCAGGTGGACGCGCTGCCGCCTTCGTGCACCGTCACCGTCGGCTCGATGCCGTCCGCGCCGACCACCTCGCACCAAGCCTCGAACCCGGTCTGGAAGGCCACCACGCCGGCCTCCGGCAACGCGATCTCGATCGCCTCGAGGATCTCCTCGGGCGTCAGCCCGAGGTCGAGGGCCACCCGGATGTGGCTCTGGATGTGGCCTTTCGCGGCGCGCATGACAGTGAGGCTGAGGATGAACAACAGCTCCTTGGTCCTGCGGTCGAGCCGGCGCTCGGCGAGGTAGGCCGCCTCGACGAGCTGGTTGCTCGCCATCAGGACGTCGTAGTCGTGCCTGGCCATCTTCTTGTGGTAGTCGAGGACGTAGCCGCGCCGGCGGGCCATGTCGTCGATGTACGCCTGCTTCTCGGTCTCGCTCGCCATGCGCCCTCCCGGGTGAGTTGCGGTGCGGGCCTGAACCTCGGGCACCTACTGCAGCCGCGTGCCGGCCCGGCTCTCGACGTACGCCGCGACCTGCGTGTGGTCGGCGCTGGAGGGTAGCGACCGGCTGGCCGCCGCCCACTCCTCGAGGCAGCTGGCGGCCAGCGGCACGGGAGTCGCGGTCTCGTGCGCGAGGTCGACGGCCGTGCGCAGGTCCTTCACCATCAGATCGAGGGGGAACCCTGAGTCGAAGGAGCGCGACAGCACGAAGCGGGCCATCTTGACCTCGGTCGCGTGGTTGCGGCCGGTGGACCGGTTGAGCACGTCGAGCATGACCTGGGGGTCCAGGCCGAAGTTCGACCCCACGGAGAGCACCTCGGAGGCGGCGACCAGGCCGATCGCGGACAGCAGGTTGTTCAGCGCCTTCATGGCGTGTCCCGACCCGGCACTGCCGACCAGCGTCACGTCGCTTCCCAGGACGGCCAGGACCGGCCGGACCCGGTCGAGGACGGCCTGCTCGCCGCCGACCATGACCGCGAGCGAGCCGTCGCCGGCCCGCGTCACGCCGCCCGAGACGGGCGCGTCCAGCCAGCCGATCCCGCGCCCGGCGGCGGTTGCGGCGAGCTGCACGCTGCTGCCCGGACGCGAGGAGCCCATGTCGACCACGACAGCTCCGGGCCCAAGGGTGGCCAGCAGCCCCCGCTCGCCCAGCAGCACTGTCTCCACGGCGGTGCTGTCGGGCAGCATCAGGACGGCGACGGCGACAGTCGGCGCCGAGGCCGCCAGGGTGTCGACCGCCCGGGCGCCGGTCCGTCCGGCGAGCGCCCGCGCGCGGTCGCCGTCGACGTCGTGCAGCAGGACCTCGTGGCCGGCCGCGGCGAGCCGCGAGGCCATCGGGGCCCCCATGGACCCGAGCCCCACGAACAGGATGGGGCCGGTGCCCGCAGACGTGCTCACGTGGCCTCCTGGGACCGGTCGAGGCGGCGGACGGCGCGCAGCAGCTCGTCGGTCACGTCGCTGGTCGTCGCCGTGCCGCCCAGGTCCGGGGTGCGCACGGTGGTCGCCCCGAGGACGTGCTCGACGGCAGCCATGACACAGGCCGCTGCCTCCGGGCGGCCCAGGTGCTCCAGCATCAGGACGCCCGACCAGACCTGGCCGAGCGGGTTGGCCCTGCCCTGACCCGCGATGTCGGGAGCGGAGCCGTGGACCGGCTCGAACATGGACGGGAAGTCGCGCTCCGGGTTGAGGTTCGCGCTCGGCGCGATGCCGATGCTGCCCATCACGGCAGCGCCGAGGTCGGTGAGGATGTCGCCGAACAGGTTGGAGGCCACGACGACGTCGAAGCGGCCGGGGTCCAGGACGAACAAGGCGGCGAGCGCGTCGACGTGGTGCTCCGAGACGGTGACGGCGGGACAGGTCGCCGCCTGCTCCCGCACGATCTGGTCCCAGAACGGCATCGTGTGGATGATGCCGTTGGACTTGGTCGCGGAAGCCATCCGGCCGCTGCGGCCCGCTGCCAGGGCCAGGGCGTAGCGCACGACCCGCTCCACGCCCCGCCGGGTGAAGACGGACTCCTGGACGGCGACCTCGGCGCCGGTCCCGGTGCCGAACCGCCCTCCGATGTCGGAGTACTCACCCTCGGTGTTCTCCCGGACGACGAGCATGTCGATGCCGCCCGCCGGCACGTCGCGCAGAGGGCTGGTGAGCCCAGGGAGCAGGCGCACAGGCCGCAGGTTGACGTACTGCTGGAAGGACCGCCGGATCGGGATGAGCAGCCCCCACAGCGAGACGTGGTCCGGGACCCCCGGGAAGCCGACGGCGCCGAGGAAGATCTGCTCGTGCTCGCGCAGCTGCTCCAGGCCGTCCTCGGGCATCATCCGCCCGGTCCGGTCGAAGCGCTCGCAGCTCCAGTCGAACTCCTGCCACGCGAAGCTGAAGCCGTGCATCGCCGCCGCGGCGTCGAGCACAGCCTGTGCGGCGGGGACCACCTCCCGGCCGATCCCGTCGCCAGGGATGACGGCGATGCGGTGTACGTCGGTCAAGGGGTCCCTCCCGTGGTCGGGCCGCCGGCTCGTGGCGCTGGTCATGGGACGAGCGCGACGAAGCGCCAGTCGAGCACGTCGCGCGGCTCGGCTTCCGGATGGCTGCGGGCACGCACGACCGAGCGCAGGTGCGCAAGGCGCCCCTGCGTCACCGGGTCGACCCGCTCGACGGTGAGTGTGCTGCTGAGTGTGTCGCCCTCCCGGACCGGCCCGGTGTGCTCGCAGCCGTGCCAGCCCACGACGGTGACGATCTCCGGCACCGTCCGGACTGCCTGGGAGAGCGCGAGTCCGACGGTGTGCCCGCCGTAGACCAGCCGCCCCTCAGCCGACGCCGCGCTGTCGTGGTGCACTGCCGCGATGTTCATCGTCAGCCGGGCGAGTTCCGGCGCGCAGGACACGGTGTCGCCCTCGGTGATGTCCCAGGAGCTGCCCACCTCGAGTGCGGGAGCAGCGGACGGGGCCCGGAGCGGCTCCAGCTGCCAGTGCCGAACGGCAGCGCCGAGGACGGCTTGCCTCCCGTCGCCGATGCTCGACAGGTCGTCCGCGTAACCCGTCACCGCAGTCGCGTCCTGCAGCGGCAGCATCGCGCACCGCCAGAAGTCGAGCACGACGCGGTTTTCCTGGTCCGTTGTGGTCATCCGCAGCACGGCCAGCCCGGTCGGCCTGCGTCCGGAACGCACGGTGTTCTGTCGCAGCGCCACGACCTCGGTCGTGGTGTGCAGGGTGTCGCCGAGCTGCGGGATGTGCGCGAAGGCGAGCCCGCGGTAGAACAGGTTGGCGACGACTCGCTGGGTGACGACGGTCGACTGCCCGATCGCCAGGTCCCACACCAGCGCCGGCGGCGCCATCGGCCGGTCCGCGCCGGTGACCCGCCGGCTCAGGCCGTGGTCGAGCGCGAGAGCCAACCGCTGGCCTACGACCGCCTGGTGCACCGCGGCCAACCCCTCGGTCAGCGTCACCGCGGGGGCCCGGTCGAAGACGTCGCCATGACGGAGCTGCTCGAACCAGGGGCCGCCGGGGAGAGCTCGCGGTCCGGTCACCCGAATCCTCCGCGACCGGCGTTGCACGCCGGCGCCGACTGCCTCGTCATGCGGCTGCTCCCTCGTCGGCCGGCACGTCCGAGATGCCACTATGCCGTCGATGCAATGGGGCCGTCGACGCCATGGGGCCGCCACCGGCTGCACCGCCAGGAGGGACAGGCAGCGTGAGCGACCTGAACGACGACGAACAGGCGATCCTCGAGCTGGTCCGCAGCTTCGTGGACCGTGAGGTCCGGCCGCAGGCACGGGAGCTCGAGCATGCCGACACCTATCCCGAGGCGCTGATCGAGCAGATGAAGGCCCTCGGCGTCTTCGGGCTCGCGATCCCCCAGGAGTACGGCGGGTCTGCGGTGTCGACGGTCTGCTACGCGCAGGTCACCGAGGAGCTGGCGCGGGGCTGGATGAGCCTCGCCGGCGCGATGGGCGGCCACACCGTCGTGGCCAAGCTGCTGCTGTCGTACGGGACGCAGGAGCAGAGGCAGCGCTACCTGCCGCGGATGGCGACCGGCGAGCTGCGCGCGACCATGGCGTTGACCGAGTCCGGAGGCGGCTCGGACCTGCAGCGGATCAAGACGACGGCCGTCGCCGACGGGGACAGCTACGTCGTCAACGGGTCGAAGACCTGGATCACCAACGCGCGCCGGTCCGGCCTGCTCGCGGTGCTGGTCCGCACCGACCCGTCGGCACAGCCCCCGCACCGCGGCATGAGCATCCTGCTCGTCGAGCCGGGTCCCGGGTTCACCGTCTCCCGGGACCTGCCCAAGCTCGGCTACAAGGGCGTCGAGAGCTGCGAGCTGTCCTTCGCCGACTACCGGACCCCGCGCGCGTCGGTGCTCGGCGGCCAAGCGGGCGAGGGGTTCGCGCAGTTCATGCGGGGGCTCGAGATCGGCCGCATCCAGGTCGCCTCGCGGGCGACGGGCGTCGCCCGGGCCGCGTTGGAGGACTCGCTGCGCTACGCGCAGGAGCGGGAGAGCTTCGGCAAGCCGATCTGGCAGCACCAGTCGGTGGGCAACCTGCTCGCCGACATGGCGACCAAGCTGGTGGCGGCGCAGCAGCTCGTGCTGTTCGCCGCGCGGACGTACGACGAAGGCCGCCGCAGTGACCTCGAGGCGGGGATGGCCAAGCTGTTCGCCTCGGAGGTCGCGGCCGAGATCACCCTGGACGCCATCCGGGTGCACGGCGGCTACGGCTACTCCACCGAGTTCGACGTCGAGCGCTACTTCCGCGACGCCCCGCTGATGATCGTCGGCGAGGGCACGAACGAGATCCAGCGCAACCTCATCGCGGCGCAGCTCGTCAAGCGGGGCGGCCTTCGCTGAGCCCAGCCCGGTCGCGGCGCCGCCCCGCCGGCACCCAGGCCGGGTCGCGCTTGCCGGCGAAGGCCGCGATCCCCTCCTGGCCCTCGTCCGAGGCGAACCGCTCGGCGGAGAGCTCGGCCATCGCCTGCAGCGCGTCGGTGAAGGGGAGGCCCGGGACGGTCCGGAGCACCTGCTTGGTGAGCGCCAGCGCCTGCGGGCCGCCCCGCACCAGCATGTCGACGTAGCGCTCGACCGCGTCGTCCAGCTGCTCCGGCTCGACGGCCCGGTCCAGCAGGCCCATCCCGGCCGCGACCCGGCCGTCGAAGGTGTCACCGGTCAAGAAGTACTCCCGCGCGGCCCGACGGTCGACCCTCCGCAGCACCGGGACGGAGATCAGTGCGGGCACCACCCCGAGCCGGACCTCGCTGAACCCGAAGCTGGCCGCGGTGAGCCCCACCGCGATGTCGCACGCCGACAGCAGCCCGAGGCCGCCGGCGCGGGCGGCCCCGTTGACCCGTGCCACGACCGGCAGCGGGCTGTCCAGCAGCGTGGTGAGCACGTCCGGCAGACCGACGAGACCGCGGCCGTCCGCGGCCTGCTGCTCCTTGAGGTCGGCGCCCGAGCAGAAGACCGGGCCGGCACCGGTCAGCACGACCACCCGCACCGCCGGGTCGGCACTCACCTCTAGCGCCGCCTGCAACTGCTCGACCAGCCGGCGCGAGAGGGCGTTGCGGTTGTCCGGCGAGTCGAGGGTCAGCGTGGCGACGCCGTCACCCACCTCGACATGGACGAGCTCGTCCTGCTCCACGTGTCCTCCTCAGCGAGGGCCGGGACGGGTCGCCATCACCCGGTCGACGGCAGCCTGTTCGTAGCCCATCTCGAGCAGCACGGACGCCGTGTGCTCGCCCAGCGCCGGCACCGCATCCATCCGCGGCTCGGCCCCGCCCAGCGTCGTCACCGGCAGCAGCGTCCGCAGGGAGCCGACCGGTGAGCCGACTTCCCGCCAGCGGCCGCGGGCGGCGAGCTGCGGGTGGTCGACGAGGTCCTGCACGGAACTGACCCGCGCGTTGGCGATGTTGTGTCGGTCGAGCAGCCCCAGCGCCTCGGAGAGCGTGCGCGTGGCCAGCGCCGCCGCGACGGCGGCGTCCACGGCCGGGCGGTTGCGCACCCTCGCCTGGTTGGTCGCGAAGGCGGGGTCGGTCGCGAGGTCGGGCCGTTCGAGCACGAAGCTCGCGAAGCGCACCCACTCCCGGTCGTTCTGCACCCCGAGGACCACCTCCCCGCCGTCGGAGGTGGCGTAGGCGTCGTACGGCGCGATGGTGGGATGGCTCAGCCCCGCGCGCTGCGGCACGGCACCCGTGTGCTGCGTGTAGTACAGCGCCGGACCCATGAACTCCGCGATGGCGTCGAACATCGACACCTCGAGCGCGGTGCCCCTGCCCGTGCGCGTCCGCTGGAGCAGCGCGGCCAGCACGCCGCTGTAGGCGTACAGCCCCGCTGCGATGTCGGCGACCGGCGAGCCGGCCTTCGCCGGCTGCTCGGGAGAGCCGGTGACCGAGACCAGACCGGCCTCGCTCTGCACGAGCAGGTCGTAGGCGCGCTTGTCCTTGTAGGGCCCGCTGCTGCCGTAGCCGGACATGTCGCAGACGACCAGCCGGGGGTAGCGCGCGGTCAGCGACGCGGCGTCCAGCCCGAGCCGGCCGGTCGCGCCGGGAGCGAGGTTCTGCACGAAGACGTCGGCCCGGCCGAGCATGAGGTGCAGCGCGTCGCGCCCTGCGTCGGTCTTCAGGTCCAGCGCCACCGACTCCTTGCTGCGGTTGAGCCAGACGAAGTGGCTGGCCATCCCGCGTACGGCGCTGTCGTAGTCCCGCGCGAAGTCGCCGCCGTCGGGCCGCTCGACCTTGAGGACGCGGGCACCCATGTCGGCGAGGTGCCGCGTCGCGAACGGTGCGGCGACGGCCTGCTCCAGGGCGACCACGAGGACGCCCTCCAGCGGAAGCACGCGGCTCAGCCGACCCGCTCGAAGACCGCCGCCAGGCCCTGGCCACCGCCGATGCACATGGTCTCCAGGCCGTAGCGCACCTCGCGACGCCGCAGCTCGCGCAGCATCGTCGCGAGGATGCGGCACCCCGTCGCTCCGACCGGGTGTCCGAGCGAGATGCCCGAGCCGTTGACGTTCATCCGGTCGAAGTCGCCCGGCCCGAAGCCCCACTCGCGGGTGACAGCCAGGACCTGAGCGGCGAACGCCTCGTTGAGCTCGATGAGGTCCATGTCGGCGAGCTTGAGACCGGCCCTCTCCAGGGCGGCAGCGGTGGCCGGCACCGGCCCGATGCCCATCGTCGCCGGGTGCACGCCGGCAACGCCCCAGGAGACCAGCCGCCCGAGCGGCCGCAGGCCGAGCTGCTCGGCCTTGTCCGGGGTGCAGACCAGGCATACGGCGGCGCCGTCGTTCTGTCCGCTCGCGTTGCCGGCTGTCACCGTCGACTCCGGGTCGATCACGCGGCGGACCGGCTTGAGCGCCGCGAGCTGCTCGAGGGTGGTGTCGGGACGGGGGTGCTCGTCGACGTCGACGACGACCTCACCCTTGCGACCGGGCACGGTGACCGGGACGAGCTCGTCGGCGAAGCGCCCCTCCCGCTGCGCGGCGACCGCCCGCTGCTGAGAGCGCAGGGCGTACTCGTCCTGCTCCTCGCGCGGGATCGAGTAGTCGCGACGCAGGTTCTCGGCCGTCTCCAGCATGCCTCCGGGCACCGGGTAGCCGCGCCCCCCCGCTGTGACGCGGCCACGCGCAAGGCGGTCCACGAGCTGCACCGTCTCGCCCTGGGGCCCCCAGCGCAGGTCGGCGGCGTACTCGACCTGGCTCATGGACTCGGTACCGCCCGCGATGACAACCTCGCTCGCGCCGGTCTGCACCTGCATAGCCGCGTAGAGCACCGCCTGCAGCCCGGATCCGCAGCGCCGGTCGACCTGCACCCCGCCTACCTCGATCGGCAGGCCGGCATCCAGCGCCACGACCCGACCGATCGCGGGTGCCTCGCCGGAGGGGTTGCAGTTGCCGAGGACCACGTCGTCGACCTCTGCGCCATCGATCCCGGTGCGCTCGACCAGCGCCCGCACCACCGCGGTGGCGAGGTCGGCGGCCGGGACGTCGCGGAACACCCCGCCGTAGCGCCCGACCGGAGTCCGGACGGGCTCGCAGACCACGGCGTCGCGCACAGCAGCTCCCTCAGGTCGTCGGGTGCGCCCATCCTGCCAGGGCCGCCGGGCATGACCCGGCCGGGTCACGCTCCGCCGGCGGGCCGGGTCCAGTAGCCCTTGCCCGTGAAGAACCGCGTGACCGTCTCCCCCGCCTCACAGACGTGCGCTGCCGCGGCGGTCCCCGCGGCGGCGGGGTCGCCCTCCTCCAGCGCCGCCAGGATCTGGTCGTGCCCGTGCACCGACGCGGCTCCCCAGGTCGGGAGCAGGCCGTAGAAGCCGCGCGGGATGAAACGCAGCGTCGTGGCGAGCGTGAGGCGGATCCGCGGCGCGTTCGCGGCCAGGTTGATGGCACGGTGGAACTGCCAGTTGGCCCGCTCCATCTCGGCGATGTCGCCGGCGCCCACGGCCCGCGCGTAGTCCTCACCGTGTCGGCGTACGGCGGTGAGCAGCTCGTCGTCGGCCTGCCGGCAGGCCCGCCGGGTCAGCTCCGCCGCCAGCACGCTGTGCATCCAGTAGACGTCCTGAAGGTCCTCCGGCGTGGACCGGATGACGCTGAACGCGCGGTTCGGTGACACCCGGACGAATCCCTCCGCCGCGAGCCGCAGGAGCGCCTCGCGGACCGGCGTGGTGCTGACCCCGAGCTCGTTGGCCAGCTCGTCCTGCGTGATCTTGCGGTCGGGCATCAGCTCGCCGACCAGGATCATGTCGCGCAGCGTCGCCGCGACCTCGTCCGACAGCCGGCGGCGCTGTACGGCGCGGGGCGACGGCGGGTGTTGCTGCGGGACCCGGGACGTCATCGGCGGGAGCTGCCCGTGCCGGCGGGGGCGAGGCGCCCGATCTCGTCGTCGGCGTACCCCATCTCCCGGAGCAGGTCCGCGGTGTGCTCGCCGGGTGTCGGCGCGCCGGCCGCCGGTGCGGGGGACATGGTCGGCAGCGGCCCCCGGACATGGCGGTACGGCGGGTAGCCGTCGTGCAGCGCCGTGTGCAGCAGCCCACGGACCTGGACCTGAGGGTCGGCCAGCGCGTCGTCCACCGTGTTGACCGGTGCGCACGGGACCTGGCGCTCGGACAGCGCGTGCACCCAGTCGGCGCTGTCGCGCCGCACCAGGATCTGCTGGAGCAGCCCGAGGACGGCGTCCCGGTGCTCGGAGCGGCCGCCGGTGGTCCGGTAGGCCGGGTCGGCCAGCCGGGGCTCGACGAGCACGTCCACCAGCCGCAGCCACATCGCGTCGTTGCCGACGAAGACCGAGATGTGACCGTCGCGGGTGCGGAAGGTCTGGGCCGGGACGAGCGAGGGGTGCGAGCCGCTCCGCGTGCGGGTCGGGGTGAAACCGGCGTTGAGCTGCCAGGCCGCGAGGTAGCTCAGCATCGAGACCTGCACGTCGAGAAGGCCGAGGTCGACGTGGGACCCGACGCCGGTCCGCCCGCGTTGGAGCAGGGCAGCGCACACAGCGAGCGCCGCCGCGAGGCCGCCGCTGTGGTCGACGTAGGAGATCCCGGCCTTGCCGGGGGCGGCGTCCGGCTCGCCGGTCAGGCTCATGACCCCCGCGAGCGCCTGGATGGTGTAGTCGTAGCCGGTCCGGTCGCGGTAGGGCCCCGTCTCGCCGAACCCGCTCAGCGAGCAGGTCACCAGCCGCGGGTTCACCTCACGCAGGCTCTCGTGGTCCAGGCCGAGCCTGGTCGTCACGCCGGGCCGGAAGTTGTCCACGAGCACGTCGGCGGTGCGCACCAGGTCCAGGACCGCGCGCCGACCGTCCGCGTCCGTCAGGCGCGCGCTGAACGACTGCTTGCCCCAGTTCAGGGACGCGAAGTACAGGGACTGGCCGCCGTGGAAGAACGGGCCGAGCGAGCGGGTCTCGTCCGGGTGCTCCGGGTCCTCCAGCTTGATGACCTCGGCGCCGAGGTCGGCCAGGATCATCGTCGCGTAGGGGCCGGCGAGGAAGTGCGTGAGGTCCAGCACCCGCACCCCGGCCAGCGGGCCCGGCATCAGAACACGACCGGCTGGCGGAACTCGCCCCACTCGGCCTTGAGCACCGCGACCATCTCGCCGACCGTGCAGTAGGCGTGGGCGCAGTCGACGAGCAGGGGCATCAGGTTGACGTCGTCCCTGGCAGCGGCCGCTGCGAGCGCAGCCAGCGTGGACCGGACGGCGTCAGCGGCGCGCGTGCGCTTGACCTCTGCCAGCCGGTCCAGCTGACGCCGCCGGGTCTGCGGGTCCATCTCGTAGCCCTGGATCTCCGGCGCCGGCGCGTCGGTCTGGAAGCGGTTCACGCCTACGACGGGCCGGTCCCCCGACTCCAGCCTGGCGTGCGCCGCGTAGGCCTCGTCGGCGATGAGCCGCTGCACGTAGCCGTCGTCGACGGCACGCACCATGCCGCCCTGGGCCTCGATGTCGTCCATGACCGCGCAGATCCGCTGCTCCATGGCGCTGGTCAGCGCCTCGACGAAGTAGGAGCCGCCGAGCGGGTCGACCACGCGGGCAACGCCCGTCTCGTAGGCGAGGATCTGCTGCGTGCGCAGGGCCAGGGTCGTCGACTCCTCTGACGGCAGCGCGAACGGCTCGTCCCAGGCCGCCGTGAAGATCGACTGCACTCCGCCGAGCACCGAGGCCATCGCCTCGTACGCCACTCGGATGCCGTTGTTCTCGGCCTGCGGGGCGTAGAGGGACGCGCCGCCGCAGACACAGCCGACGCGGAACATGAGCGACCGGTCGTCCTTCGCGTCGTACCGCTCGCGCACGATGGCCGCCCACCGCCGCCGCCCCGCCCGGTACTTCGCGACCTCCTCGAAGAAGTCGCCATGGGTGTAGAAGAAGAACGACACCTGCGGCGCGAAGTCGTCGATGCTCATGCGCCCCCGCGACACGACCTCGTCGCAGTAGGCGACGCCGTCGGCGAGGGTGAAGGCCATCTCCTGCCCGGCGCTCGCGCCCGCGTCCCGGAAGTGCGCCCCGGCCACCGAGATCGCGTTGAAGCGGGGGACGTCCGTGGCGCAGAACTCGATCGTGTCGCCGATGAGGCGCATCGACGGGCCGGGCGGCCAGATCCACGTCCCGCGCGAGGCGTACTCCTTGAGGATGTCGTTCTGGGTCGTCCCGCGGAGCTGGTCGCGCCGGACCCCCTGCTTCTCGGCAGCCGCGACGTAGAACGCGAGCAGGATGGCCGCGCTGCCGTTGATGGTGAAGCTGGTGCTGATCTTGTCCAGCGGGATCTGGTCGAAGAGCAGCTCGGCGTCGGCCAGGGTGTCGATCGCGACGCCGACCCGACCGACCTCCTCCTCGACCTCCGGGTCGTCGGAGTCGTAGCCGCACTGGGTGGGCAGGTCGAGCGCGACCGAGAGCCCCGTCCCTCCCTGGGCCAGCAGGTAGCGGTAGCGCGCGTTGGAGTCCTCGGCGGAGCCGAACCCGGAGTACTGCCGGAAGGTCCACAGCCGGTCGCGGTAGCCGCCCGCGAAGTTGCCCCGCGTGAACGGGTGCTCCCCAGGCTTCCCGATCGACCCGAGAGGTGGGAGGTCGTCGGGGCCGTAGAGCGCCTGGAGGGGCAGGCCTCCGTCCGTCGTGCCGAGCGGGCCGCGACCGCTTGCCCGTGAATCGGCCATGGGCATAGAATATCGCCGATGTCGGAGCCGGACAAGGGACTGCACGCGTGAACGAGGTTCGGCTCGACATCGCCGACCGGGTCGCGACGGTCACCGTCGACCGACCGGGGTCGCGCAACGCGATCGGGCTCACGACGATGCACGAGCTGGACGAGGTCCTCGACGAGGTCGCGGCCGGTGGGGCCAACGTGCTCGTGCTGCGCGGCGCCGGCGAGCGCGCCTTCGTCTCCGGAGGAGACCTCAAGGAGCTGGCAGCGATCCGGGACGAGCATGGCGCGGCGCAGATGGCGACCCGGATGCGTCGGCTGCTCGACCGGATCGCGACCTTCCCGGTGCCCGTGGTGGCCGGCCTGAACGGGCATGCGCTCGGAGGAGGAGCCGAGGTCGCCGTCGCCGCCGACATCCGCCTGGCCGCCGAGGACGTACAGATCGGGTTCACCCAGGTGACCCTCGCCATCATGCCGGCGTGGGGTGGTGCAGAGCGCCTCGTCGAGATCGTCGGCCGCAGCAAGGCGCTGCTGCTCGTCGGCCTCGGCAAGCGGCTGACGGCGACCGGTGCCGAGCGGATCGGCCTGGTGGACGTCGTGGCCCCGCGCGCGGACTTCGAGACTGCCCTGCACGAGCTCGCCCAGGCGTTCGGCCGGCTTCCCCCTGCCGCCGCGACGGGCATCAAGTCGGTGGTCGCCGCCGCCCGCCCGCACGTGCACCGGGACCACGAGGCATCGGCCGTCGCGCGCTTCGCCGAGCTGTGGGCCAGCGAAGACCACTGGCGCGCGACCGAGCAGATGTCGCGCAAGGCCGGTGTAACGCCCGCGCAGGGAGCGCGCTGATGGCTGCCCGCGTGCTCATGGCCAAGCCCGGGCTCGACGGGCACGACCGCGGCGCCAAGCTGGTGTCCCGCGCGCTGCGGGATGCCGGCTTCGAGGTCGTCTACACCGGCATCCGGCAGCGGCCGGAGCAGATCGCCGCGATCGCTGCGCAGGAGGACGTGCAGATCGTCGGACTGAGCATCCTCAGCGGAGCCCATCTGGCCCTCACCCGCAAGGTCGCCGCCGCCCTGGACGCCGTCGCTGCCGACGACATCCGCATCGTCGTCGGCGGCACGATCCCGGCGGCGGACGTGCCGAGGCTGCTCGAGGCCGGGGCCGTGGCGGTGTTCCCCACCGGAACCTCGCTCGACGACGTCGTCGCCGCCATGCGCGGCCTGACGGCAGACCCGGCGGGGGCGGCCCGAGCGTGAGCCGGGCGGCGCAGCGGGTAGCGACGGCGACGGCCGGGCTGCTCGCGGAACCCGCTGAGGGCCGCCGTGGAACGGCTCGTCCGGCCGGCGACGGGGCTGCACCGGCATGCCGCCGGCGGCCGCTACCGGTGGGCCGTGCTGGGTGTGGGGACGCTCGCCCAGGGCACCTCGAGCGCCTACTTCCAGGGCCTCGCCGCCGTCGCACCGGCGCTGCGTGCCTCCGAACACCTGTCCGTCACCTCGCTCGGCGTGCTGCTCGGCGCGCCCACCGCGGGACTTGTCGTGACGCTGTTGCCGTGGGGGTGGTTGACCGACCGGGTCGGTGAGCGCCTCGTCATGGCCGCGGGGCTCCTGGGGGCGGCGCTGGCCCTGACCGCGGCCTCGGCCGTGCACGGCCTGGGGCCGCTCGCAGCATGGCTGTTCCTCGCGGGCGCGTCCGGAGCCAGTGTCAACGCCGCCAGTGGCCGCGCGGTGCTCACCTGGTTCCCGGGTCCGCAGCGCGGCGTCGCGATGGGGGTGCGGCAGACCGCGGTCCCGCTCGGCGCCGCCACCGCCGCCGTCGCCCTCCCCCCGCTCGTCGCGGCGTTCGGCGTGGGCGGTGGACTGCGGGCGCTGGCAGTCGCCTGCCTTGCCGCCGCGGCGGCGGTCACCGTCTGGATCCGGGAGCCGGCGCCGGCACGGCGGCCCGGGCCGGGGGCCGCGACGGGCCGCGCTACGGCGTCCGCACCGTCGGCGACGGGGGCACCGCCCCGGTCGACCCGGCCGGTCCTGCATGACCGCCGGCTGTGGCGGCTCGCCGGCGCCAGCAGCCTGCTCGTCGTACCGCAGTTCACCCTCGTCGCGTTCACCGTCGAGGTGCTGCACGAGCACCGTGGCGTCGCCGCCGCGACGGCCGCCGGGGTGCTGGCTGCCGGCCAGCTGTCCGGCGCCTTCGGACGGCTGCTGGTCGGGTCCTGGTCCGACCGGGTCGGCAGCAGGACGCGGCCGTTGCGCCTGGTCGCGCTGGCGATGGCGGCGGGGGCCGTGGTGCTGGCCGCGACGGTCGACGGACCGCTGCCGCTGCTGGAGGTCGCGCTCGTCGCGGAGAGCCTGCTGGTCATCTGCTGGAACGGCCTGGCCTTCACGGCGGCGGGCGAGCTCGCCCCACCAGGACGCGTCGGCACGGCGCTCGCCTTCCAGAACACCGGCAACTTCGTGTCCGCGACCGTTACACCGCCCGTGATGGGGCTCGTGATCTCCACGGCCGGCTACGGCCCGGCGTTCGCGTTGCTCGCCGTGCCGGCCGTGCTGAGCGCTCGGCTGCTGACCCGCCTGCCGGCGAGCACCTGAGCTGCCCGTCAGGCCGTCGCCGGCGGACCGAACGCGCCGGCCATGCGCAGGCGCTGGCGCGCCTGCTCGTCGTAGCCGCAGAGCCCGGCAAGGACCTCGTCGGTGTGCTCGCCGAGCCGCGGCGCACGCACATGTGCCGCGCGCGGCTCGCCGGCCCGTGCGGCCGTCGCGACCTGCCGCACGCCTCCCCAGACCGGGTGCTCGACGTCGAGGACCATCCCGCGGGCGGCGGTGTGTGGTTCGGCCAGGCCCTCCGGCACGGTGTTCACCCGGCCGCACGGCACATCGTGCTCCTCGAGCAGCTCGATCCACTCCGCGCTGGTTCGGCGCAGCAGCTCTCCCTCGAGCAGCGTCAGCAGCTCGGCCGCGTGCTCGTACCGGGACTCGAACGTCGCGAAGCGGGGGTCGCCGCCCCAATCGGGATGCTCCAGCGCCGCGAGCAGGTTCAGCCAGAACTTGTGCTTGGGACAGGCGATGACAACCCACGAGTCGGCGGTCGGGAACGCCTGGAACGGAACGATGCTCGGATGCGCCGAGTGCGTCGTACGACCGGGCTCGAACCCGGCCGTGAGGTGCCACGCGGCGAGGTAGTTCAACATGGACAGCGAGGTGTCGTAGAGGCTGACGTCGCAGTCCATGCCGACTCCGGTGCGCTGGGCACCCTGGATGCCGGCCAGCAGTGCGAGGGCGGCTGTCAGGCCGCCCGAGAAGTCGACGAGGGACACGCCGGTCTTCGTCGGCGGCCCGCCGGGCTCGCCGGTCAACGACATCCAGCCGCTCAGAGCCTGCAGGACGTAGTCGTAGCCGGGCTGTGCCCGGCGGGGACCGCTCATACCGAACCCGCTCAGCGAGCAGCAGACGATCCTCGGGTTGACGTGCCGGAGGGCGTCGTAGGTGATGCCGAGCCGGGCCGGTACGTCGCCGCGCAGGTTGGAGTACACCGCGTCGCTCACGGCGACGAGCCGCTCCAGGACCTCCCGGCCGCCCGGGGTGCGGATGTCGAGCGCGACCGAGCGCTTGTTGCGGTTCAGCGACTGGAAGAACAGCGAGTCGGCATCCTGGGCGAACGGCGGGGTGAAGCGGCCCACGTCACCACCGTCGGCCGGGTCCTCGATCTTGATGACGTCGGCCCCCAGGTCCGCCAGGTGCAACGAGCCGAACGGCCCGGCGCCGTACTGCTCGAGCGCCACGACCCGCAGGCCCTGCAGGGGCAGCGGCGCCTGTGTCACGGGTCCAACATACCCTCGAACTTGCTGCTGCTGCAGGCGTTCCGACGTCGCGACGCGGTCTGCCCATGCCCTACGGGAAACCGATGTGGCCCTGTCCGGAGAGCAGGGACCGGGCCACGACCGTGCGGAGCACGTCGTTGGTGCCTTCCCCGATGGCCATCAGTGGCGCGTCGCGGTAGAGCCGCTCGACGACGTACTCGGTGGAGTAGCCGTAGCCGCCGTGAATGCGCATGGCGTCCAGCGAAGCCGTCAGCGCCGTCTCGCTGGCGAACGTCTTGGCCATCCCCGCCTCCATGTCGACCCCACGTCCGGCGTCGGCGCCGGCTGCCGCCCAGTAGGTCAGGAGCCGTGCCGCCTGCACCGAGGTCGCCATGTCGGCGAGCTTGAGCTGGATCGCCTGGAAGTCGCCGATCGCGGAGCCGAAGGCCTTGCGTTGCCCCGCGTACTGCAGCGCCGCGTCGTACGCCGCCTGTGCGACTCCGACGCTGCGCGCGGCGACGTTCACCCGGCCGATCGCGAGGGCTGACAAGGCCTGCTGGAGCCCCCGTCCCTCCACCCCTCCGAGCAGGTCGTCGACGGGGACCCGTGCGTCGGCGAGGACGACCTCGCACGACTCGGGTCCCTTGTAGCCGAGCTTGCCGAGGTCCCGGCTGACCGAGAAGCCCGGCGTGTCGGCGTCCACCAGCAGGATGCTCATCCCGCGGTGCCGCGGCTGCGCCGACGGGTCGGTCTTGACCAGGACGGGCAGCGGGTCGGCATACCTCGCGTTGGTGATCCACATCTTCGTGCCGTTGACGAGGTAGGAGTCACCGTCACGGCGGGCCACGGTCGTGATGCCCTGCAGGTCCGTCCCGGCGCCCGGCTCGGTGAGCCCGATGCCGGTGCGCCGCACGCCACTGGCCAGGTCGGGAAGGAGGCGCGCCTTCTGCTCCGGTGTGCCGTGCCGGTGGATCATCCAGCACGCGAGCGAGTGGCTCCCCAGGACGCCCGCGACTCCCATCCAGCCGCGCGAGATCTCCTCGAAGACCAGCGCGAAGGACACCATGTCGGCACCGAGGCCGCCGTGCTCCGGTGGGATGGTCAGGCCGAACAGCCCCATCCGCTTCATCGTCTCGACGATCTCCGTGGGGTAGCGGCCGGACCGCTCCCACTCCGACGCGACCGGGAGGATCTCCCTCGTAACGAAGCTCCGGAGGCTCTGCCGGAACAGCTCCTGTTCACCGGTGAGGGCGAAGTCCACCGTGGCTCCCGGGTCGAGGGTGCGTCAAGGGTCGTTCAGGCGATGCCGAGATAGCTCTCCTGCACCCGGCTGTCTGCCAGCAGCTCCCGGCCCGGGCCGTTGAGCACGATGTGGCCGGTCTCGAGCACGTAGGCCCGTCCCGCGACGGAGAGGGCGGCGTCCACGTCCTGCTCGACGAGCAGCACGGACGTCCCGCCGGCCGCGATCTCCGGGAGCCGGCTCAGGATCTCGTCGACGACGACCGGCGCAAGTCCGAGCGACAGCTCGTCGATCATCATCAGCTCGGGGCGCCCCATCAGACCCCGGCCGATCGCGACCATCTGCTGCTCGCCACCGGACATGCTGCCGCACACCTGCTTGAGCCGCTTCCCCACCGCGGGGAACAGCGAGACGACGCGGTCGATGTCGTTGTTGCCGTTGCGCCAGCCGCCGAGCCGCAGGTTGTCGCGGACGGTCAGACCGGGGAACAGCCGCCTGCCCTCGGGCACGTGCGCCAGCCCGAGGTCGGCGATCTGCTCGATCGTCCTGCCGGCCAGCGGCTCACCCCGGAACGACACGGCTCCGGTGATCAGAGGGATCATGCCGGACAGCGCCCGCAGCAGCGTCGACTTGCCGGCGCCGTTCGGTCCGACGAGGGCGACGATCTCCTGCTCGGCCACGTCGAGGTCGACGTCCCACAGCACCTGGCCACGACCGTAGCCCGCGGACAGGCCCCTCACCTCGAGCATGCTCATGCGGAGTTCCCCTGGCGCTGCGCGTAGCGGGTGCCGAGGTAGGCCTCGATGACCCGGCTGTCGGCCAGCACCTCGCGAGGCGGACCACTGGTCAGCACCTTGCCCTGGTGCAGCACCAGCACCTGGTCGCTGATGGCGAGGATGGCCTTCATGACGTGCTCGACCGCGACGATCGTCATCCCCTCGCGCTTGAGGCTCTCGATCAGCTCCAGGCTCGGCTCGATCTCGCTGTGCCGCAGGCCGGCCATCACCTCGTCGAGCAGCAGGAGACGGGGCCGCAGCGCCAGCGCCTTCGCGAACTCCAGCCGGCGGGCGGCCGCCACCTCGAGCTCGCCCGGTGCGCGGCTCGCCACGTCGGCCAGGCCGACCCGTTCCAGCACCTCGTCGGCGACCGCGAGGGCCTGTCCCATGGAGCTCGCGCCGTCGGGCCCGTGCAGGACGCCGATGACGACGTTCTCCCGCACCGTCATCCCGCGGAAAGGCTTGACGATCTGGAAGGTGCGCGCGACCCGCGCCTTGGCGAGTGCCCACGGCTTTGCGCCCGTGACGTCCTTGCCGTCGACCAGCACCTGACCGGCGGTGGGTCGCAGGTGGCCGGTGACGAGGTTGATGAAGGTGCTCTTACCGGCGCCGTTCGGCCCGATGACACCGAGGCACTGACCAGCCGGGACGGAGAACGAGACATCGGACACCGCCTCCAGCCCCCCGAACCGTCGGGTGAGACCGCGCGTTTCGAGCAGAGGGGTGGTGCCGGCCACCGCCTCGACGGCGGAGCTGGTGGTCACAACCGGTATCGCCGGACGTTGGCGAGCAGCGAGAACTCGTGCGTGCGTCGGGCGTCGCGGCCGTAGGAGACGAGCCCTTGCGGGAGCAGGACCACGGCCAGGATGATGATCGCGCCGAGGATGAACGTGTGGACCGTCGTGTAGTTCTGCCGGAGGAACTCGGACAGGAACTGCAGTCCCACGGCTCCGAGCACCGGACCGAGAACCGTCCCGCTCCCGCCGAGCACCACCATGATGACCATGAGCACAGTGATCTGCGAGTCGAACAGCCGCTCCGGGAAGATCGTGACCTGCTGGAAGGCGTAGCTCGCGCCCACCAGGCCGGTGACGAAACCTGACAGGGCGAACGTCAGCACCTTGTCGCGCGTGGTGTTGACGCCCATCGCCCCGGCAGCGTCCTCGTCCTGGTTGATCGCGCGCAGGGCGAAGCCGAACTTGCTGCGGCTGACCAGTCCTCCGACCGCGACCGACCCCACGGCGAGCAGCAGGAACAGGACGTAGAACCCGTCGTTGCCGAGGTAGGCAGTCGTGGCGGCCTTCCCGACCGTCGGCACCGTGATGCCGGCTCCCCCGCCGGTCAGTGACGGCAGGTTGGTGAGGACCTCCCGCATGCCCTCGGCGACGCCGAGAGTGGCGATCGCGAAGTAGTGCCCCTTGAGCCGGAGCAGCGGGACGCCGATGAGCGCGGCGAACGCCGCGCCCACCAGGCCGCTGACGGGCAGAGCGACCCAGAAGCTGGTGTGCGCATGGGTCATGAGCACGGCGGTGGCATAGCCACCGAGCCCGAAGAAGACGACCTGGCCGAGCGAGGCGTACCCCGCGAAACCGCCGATGAGGTTCCATGCCTGCGCGAGAGCCACGAACATGAAGATCGTGGTGATCGTCCGCTCCTGGCCGGAGAACAGCTGGCTCTGCAGCACTAGGCAACCGAGCAGGACCAGCACACCCGCGCCCCACGGCCCCCACCGGCGCAGCGGGCTCGCGCGGACGAGCTCGACGTCGCTCGAGGTCCTCGGGCCAGGCGCCTGCGCCTCGACTGGAGCCGAGACGCTCATACCTCGACCCGTGCGGAGTAGTACTGCCGGCCGAGCAGGCCGGAGGGCCGCAGGGCCAGGACGAGGACGAGGACGAGGAAGGCGACGGCGTTCACCCAGGTCCCTGACAGGTACTGGCCGGACCAGGCCTCGACCAGCCCGATGACCAGGCCGCCCACGAGCGTGCCGTACATGTTGCCGAGACCACCGAGGACGGCGATGACGAAGCCGAGCAGGGTGTAGCTGCCCGCCGCCGCCGGCTGGAAGGTCCCGACGGTCCCCACCATCGCCCCCGCCATCCCGGCGAGCCCCGCCGCGATGCCGAAGGTCAGCGCGTAGACGTGGCGGGCCCGGATCCCCATCAGCCGGGCGGCGCCGCGGTCCATGCCGGTGGCTGTGATCGACAGTCCGACGCGGGTGCGGTTGACGAGGGTCACCAGCATCAGCGTCACGGCCACGGCCACGAGGAACGCGAGCAGCCGCCCGTACGGGACACGAACCGCGCCGAGCGCGAGGCTGCGCGCGGCGTACGACGTGGGGATGCTCCGGTAGTTGGCCGTGAAGGCGATGTTCATGCCCTGCACGATCAGCAGGTCGAGCCCGAAGGTCAGCAGCAGCGTCACGAAGATCGGCGCATTGACGACCAGGTTGATCAGGAAGCGCTGCAGGAGGTAGCCCACCACGAACAGGACGAGCGCCGCCACCAGCATGCCGAGGAAAGGGTCTAGGCCGGCGCTCGCGTTGAGCTCGAAGGCCACATAGGCGCCGAGGATGACGAAGGACCCGTGAGCGAGGTTGACGATGTTCATCACGCCCCAGACCAGTGAGAACCCGGCGGCGATCAGGGCGAGGAGCCCACCCTGCAGCAGCCCGTAGGCGGTCGCTTGGAAGAAGCTGCTCACGACGCCGTTCCGGGCCACACGAGCGGGGCGCTCGCGGACTCACGCGGCCAGACGGTGACCGCCTTGCCCTTCTGCACCTGGATCACCAGCATCGGCTTGACGACGTTCTGGCCCTGCTCGTTGAACTTGATCTCGCCGAAGAAGGTCTTCTCGTCCAGACCGGCCAACGCATCGCGCACCTTCTCGATGTCGCTCGAACCGGCCTTCTCGACCGCCAGCACGCCCGCGAGACAGGCTGCCGTCGCCTCGGCGTTGTGGTAGTCCGGCGCGTGACCGAACCGGTCCGTGATGAGCTTGGTGTAGTCCGCTGCCGTGCCGACGTACTTGTCCGAGCCCTTGACCTCGGGTGTCCACTGGCTGGAGCCGAGGACGCCGTCCGCCAGCGGGCCGAGCGTCTTGGCGAAGTCCGGGGTGGGCGGTGCGACGCTCTCCCCGAAGCCGCCCGAGGGCGAGATGCCCAGCTCCTTCGCCTGCTTCACGATCGCGATGCCCTCCGCGAGGTGCACGGAGCCCAGGATCACGTCCGGCTTGCTAGCCTTGACCTTGGTCAGCGCCGCGCTGACATCGGTCGCCCCGTTGGGGAAGAACTCCGGCCCGACCGTGGTGAAGCCCTGCTTCTTGGCCTCCGCCAGGCCGCCCTCGGTGGCGGTCTTGGAGAAGCCGTCGTCGGCCGACAGGAACGCGACGGTCTTGGGCTTGGGCTTGGCCATCTCGGCGATCGCCTTGAGCAGCGCCGCCTCGTACTCCGTGGCGGGCGACAGCACGCCGAACGTGCGCTTGTAGCCCTGCTCGAAGATCTTGTTGTCGGCGCCCGCGGACGCGAGCAGGACCTGCCCGTTGCGCTCGGTCACGCCGGCCTGCGCCTCGGTGTTGGCCGAGCCGTAGGACCCGAGGATCAGCTTGACCCCCTTGTCGTTGAACTGCCCCACCAGCTGGGCCGCCGTGTCCGGCGTCGAGGTGTCGTCCTGGTACTGGATGTCGAGCTTGAGCTTCTTGTCCCCGACGGGGATCCCACCCTTGGCGTTGACGAGGTCCTGGCAGACGGAGTAGCCCTCCTTGGTGAGCACGCCCTCGCGCGCGAGCTTGCCGGTGAGGCTGAGTGCCGCGCCGAGGGTCAGGGTGTCGGAGGCACCTCCGCCCGAGCCCGGCTGCTGTGCGCCCTTCGAGCCGCAAGCCGTGACGAGCAGGGCGAGGGCGGCGGTGCCGCCGACGAGTGCGGTGCGGCGCCTGGAGACAGTTGGCCTGGACAAGGTGAGAGGTCCCCTCGAAGTCGGGTGGCGAGGCCGGTGCACCATATATGTGACCTCAGACACATGTCGAGCCCCGGAATCGCTTTCTCACATCTCGACGATGTGCGCTCCCGCTCCCGCCGCGCCACCGGATGGCGGCGTGCGCGGCAGACCCTGCGCGGCGAGCAGGCCGACGGCGAGCCCGGCGGAGGAGACCAGCACGAGCGCCAGCCACCCGGCGCCGCCGTACGCGAGGCCGCCCACGAACCCGAGCACGCTCGATCCGAGCTGGTAGAACAGCAGATACAGTGAGGAGGCTTGGGCGCGGCGCGTCCGCGCCTGCGCGTTCACCCAGCCGCTGGCCACGGCGTGTGCGCCGAAGAACCCGATGGTGACGAGCGCGGCACCGACCATGATGGCCGGCAGCGAGTCGGGCAGGGTGACCAGCAGGCCGGCCAGCATCGTGAGCATGAGCAGGCACAGGACGCCACGACGCCCGCGGCGGTCGGTGAGGCGGCCCATCCAACTCGCGCTCATGGTGCCGGGCAGGTAGAGCAGGAAGAACAGCGCCGCGGTGCCCTGGCTGAGCCCGAACGGGGTCTCGCGCAGCCGGTACAGCAGGAAGTTGAAGAAGGCCACCTGAGCGCCGATCAGCACGAAGCCGCAGACGAACAGCCGGCGGAGCACGCCGTCGCGCAGGTGCGTCCCGGCAGCACCGACCGAGCGCAGCAACGTCTCCGGCTGCGACTGGAAGTGCAGCGACGGCGGGAGCCGCCGGGCGACGTACACGCTGCCCGCCAGGGCCGAGGCCCCGATCACAGCCACCCCCACCCGCCAGCCGAAGGCGCCGGCGAGCACACCGCCTGCGAGTCGCCCGGAAAGACCGCCGAGACCCGTGCCGCTCACGTAGAGCCCGATCGCGGAACCGAGGCTTCGGGTCTCGACCTCCTCGGCGATGTAGGCCATGGCGACGGCCGGCAGGCCGGCCAGACTCAGGCCGGTGAGCACCCGAAGCGCAAGCAGGACAGGGAATGACGGGCTGAACGCTGTCGCCACCGAGCAGACCGACGCGGCCAGCACCGACAGCACGAGGACCGGACGCCGCCCCTTGCGCTCGGAGACGGAGGCGGCGAAGACCACGCCGAGCGCCAGCGGCAGGGAGGTGAGGGAGACGGTCAGGCTGGCTGCCGCAGGCGAGGCTCCGAAGTCCCTGCTCAGCTCGGGCAGCATCCCCTGGGTGACGTAGAGCATCGAGAACGCCACGAAGCCCGCGACGAACAGCACGCGGTTGGCAGCCCGGTACTGCGCGGTCCCGGCCTGCAGCCGCGGGACCCAGCCGGTGTCGGCCTCCCCGCCGCTCACCTCGCCCGAGCCTGGTGCACGACCGAAGTCCCTCCGCTGGTCCCGCCCCGTACCGCCGCCCGGTCGCACCCTACGCAAACCGCCTCGTGAGCCCGCGCGGCCGCCGGTTCGGCTTCACGCAAAGCTGTGTTCTGTTCATCCCGTGGCCACGCGACGTGGGTCGAGCCGCCGACCGGCCTTGACGCAGCAACTCAACGAGCGTAGAACTCAACACATGAGGAACTCCGTTGAGGTGGGGCGGCTCACCGTGGTGCGCGGCGGGCAGCAGGTCCTGCGCGAGGTCGACTTCGGCCTCGCCGCCCAGCAGGTCACGGGCCTGCTCGGGCCGAGCGGGTGCGGCAAGACGACCCTCATGCGCGCGCTGGTCGGCGTGCAGAGCGGCGTCACGGGGTCAGTGACCGTCCTCGGCCGACCGGCGGGTAGCCGCGAGCTGCGCAGGAGGGTCGGCTACGTCACGCAGGCACCCGCGGTCTACCCGGACCTGTCGGTGGCAGAGAACCTGCGCTACTTCGCGTCGGTGCTGGGCGCCCCGCCGACCCGGGTCCGGGAGGTGCTCGAACAGGTGTCGCTCGCGGACAGAGCGGGCCAGCTCGTGCAGACGCTCTCCGGTGGCCAGCGCGCACGTGCCTCGCTGGCCACGGCGCTGCTGACGACGCCCGAGCTGCTTGTGCTCGACGAGCCGACCGTCGGTCTGGACCCCGTGCTGCGACGCGACCTGTGGGAGCTGTTCCGCTCCTTGGCCGACGCCGGTACGACGATCCTGCTCAGCAGCCACGTCATGGACGAGGCCGCCCGCTGCGACCGGCTCCTGCTCCTGCGAGACGGCCGGCTCGTCGCGGACGACTCCCCGGCAGGACTGCTGCGCCGCACGGATGCGCGCGATGTCGAGCAGGCGTTCCTGACGCTGGCCGAGGCGACGGCATGAGCGCGCGGGTGACTCTCGCGACGGCCCGACGCGTACTCACGCAGCTGCGCCGGGACCGCCGCACGCTCGCGCTGCTTCTCGCCGTACCGCTGCTGCTGCTCACGCTGCTGCGCTACGTGTACGACGACAGGCCGCTGGTGTTCGACCACGTCGGTGGTCCGCTGCTCGCGCTGTTCCCGTTCATCACGATGTTCCTGGTGACGTCGGTGGCCATGCTGCGCGAGCGCTCCTCCGGCACCCTCGAGCGCCTGCTCACGACGCCGCTCGGGAAGGCCGACCTGCTGTTCGGCTACGCACTTGCCTTCGGCCTGGCGGCCGTCGTGCAGACCTCGCTCGCCGCCGTGGTCGCTCTCGGCCTGCTGGGCCTGGACCTCGCGGCGTCCCCGTCGCTCGTCGTCCTGCTGGCCGTGCTCTGCGCGCTGCTCGGCATGGCCCTCGGGCTGTTCCTGTCGGCCTTCGCCCGCACCGAGTTCCAGGCAGTCCAGTTCCTTCCGGCCTTCGTGCTGCCCCAGCTGCTGCTGTGCGGGCTGTTCGCCGCGCGCGCCACGATGGCCGCTCCCCTGCGCTGGCTGTCCGACGTCTTCCCACTGACCTATGCCGTCGACGGCATGCAGCAGCTGGCCGGCTCCGCGTCCGTGACCCACGCCCTCAGCCGCGACCTCGCGGTCGTGGTGGGCGCCTCCGTGCTCGCTCTCGCACTCGGCGCCGCGACCTTGCGTCGGCAAAGCGCATGAGCCCGGGCGGGCGTCGCACCGGCGACAGTGGCACCCGCGCCGCGATCCTGGCCGCCGCCAGGGAGGCCTTCGGCGCACAGGGGTACGGCGCCACGTCGGTGCGTGCGGTCGCGCGCACGGCGCAGGTCGATCCCTCGCTGGTGCTGCACTTCTTCGGCAGCAAGGACGGGCTGTTCGAGGCCGTGCTGGCGCTGCCGATCGACCCGGCCACCGTCGTCGCCGGGCTCCTCGCGGGGGGCAGCGACGGGCTCGGCGAGCGGATCGTGCGCACCTTCCTCGCCGTCTGGGACGGCAGCCCCGGTCAGGGCCCGATGCTCGCCATGCTGCGCAGTGCCGTCTCGCACCAGGACTCCGCCGGCATGCTGCGCGAGCTGCTGCTGCGGGTGATCCTTCGGCCGTTGGCAGTCGGTGCCGGCGGCGACCACCCGGACCGGCGGGCGGCGCTGCTCGCCTCCCAGATCGTGGGACTGGCCATGACCCGCTACGTGCTCAAGGTGGAGCCGGTCGCCTCGGCGCCGGCCGACGAGCTGGCGCCGCTGATCGGGCCGACGCTGCAGCGGTACCTGGCCGGCGCACTGCCGTGATCTCCGGGCTGTCTGTGCTGCCTTGGCGGGGGCGCTTCGGTCAGCAACGCCCCGGCCAGCCCCATCGTGGCCAGCTCCCGGGCGGGGCAAGGACTTCGACGGGATCGGCGGCTACTCCGCGGCCAGCCCCATCGGGCCGTAGACCTTCCGGTCGCCGTCGTAGAGCACGACCTGGTGCACGCCGGCGTCCAGCAGCTCGCGCCAGACCTCGCCCAGCCAGCTCTCCGCGTCGGCCTGGTTCGGGAAGTCCTCGGCCGCCGGGACCGGCTCACCGGAGCTGCCGGGCTCGACCGCCGCCCCGCTGTCGTTCTCGTACCGCCACGTCCACGCCACCGCGTCGTCCTCCCGTTCGCTGCCCACCCCGGTGCGGCAGGCTAGGGCCATGCAGGTGCGGCTGCTCGGGACGGGGGCGGCGGACGGGTGGCCCAACGCCTGGTGCGGCTGCGCCTCCTGCGCGGCCGCGACCGCCCAGGGCGTACTGCGCGGCAACACCAGCGCACTCGTCGACGACCGGCTGCTGCTCGACGCGGGGGCCGCGTCCGCCGGGGCGGCGCTGCGCCAGGGGACGTCGCTGGCCGGCGTACGGACTGCTCTGGTGACCCATCGGCACACCGACCACCACGCACCGGACCTGTGGATGTGGCGTGGACTGGCGAGCGGGCCGGCCGAGCTGACCCTGGTCGCCCCGCCGCTGGTCCTGCGGGACGCGGCCGGGCGGCTCACCGACGACGTGCGCACCGTCGAGGTGCACCCGGGCGACCGGCTCGAGCTGGACGGCTACGCCGTCGTCGCCCTGCCGGCGCGGCATCCGGACGGCGCGGTGCTGTACGACCTCACCGGGCCGGACGGTGGCCGGCTGCTCTACGCGACCGACACCGGTGTCCTGCCGGAGCAGGCCCTCCGGCTGGCGGAGGGACGGGCGTACGACGTGGTCCTGCTCGAGCTGGCCGGCGCGCCGATCCCGTCCCATCTCACCCTCGACACCTGGCCCGGACAGGTCGACCGGCTGCGCGAGGTGGGTGCAGTGACGCCGCGGACAACGGTGATGGCTGTGCACCTCGGCCACGGCAACCCGGCGCCGGACGAGCTCGACCGGCGGCTGGCTGCGCTCGGGGCGACGGCGGCCCGTGACGGCGACGTCGTCGCGACCTCCGGTGCCGGTCGACGGGTGCTGGTGCTGGGTGGGCAGCGCTCCGGCAAGTCGGCGTACGCCGAGAGCCTCGTGCACGGCGCCGTCACCTACGTCGCGACCGCACCCGTGCGGGAGGACGACGCCGAGTGGACCGACCGGGTCAGGGCCCACGTGGCGCGGCGCCCGGCCGGCTGGCGGACCGTCGAGACCGGCGACGTCGCCGGCGTCCTGCGCAGCGCGCCCGGGCCGGTGCTGGTCGACGACCTGGGGCTGTGGCTGACCCGGGTCCTGGACGGCCGGTGGGAGGACGGCGCGGACGCCCGGGCGGCCTTCGCCACCGCCCTGGACGGACTGCTCGCCGCCTGGGCCGGGACGCGGGTGCCGGTCGTGCTCGTCGCGCCGGAGGCCGGGTCGGGCGTGGTGCCGATGACGTCCTCGGGCCGGCTGTTCGTCGACCTGCTGGGACGGGCGAGCGCCGCCCTCGCCGCGACCGCCGACGAGGTGGTGCAGGTCGTCGCCGGCCTGCCGCGGCGGCTCCGGTGACCTCGTCGGCCCCGGCCGGCGGCGACCGGCCGGGCGGCCCGGCCCTGGGGGACGTCGGTCCGCCCGGCCGGCCACGCCCGGAGGCGGCCGGGCTGGGACTCGGCGCGGTCGGTGCCGCGCTGGGCGCCCTCGGCGGGGCACAGGAGCGCTGGCCGCCCGACCTGGGCGCCGTCCGCACGCTGCACGCCGACGACCTCACCGCCGCCGACGGGCAGGGCGGGCTGGCGGCCGGCGCCGCTCAGGCCGACGCGCTGGCGGACGCCGGCGTACGCCTGCTGGTGGTGGACGGAGCCAGCGAGGAGCGACCGGACGTGCTGGTGCTGCTCGCCGCGCTGCTGTCACTGGAGCCGGTCGCGGCCGTCGGGACCGACCCCGAGCCGGGCTGGGCGGGGACGGTCGTGGCGGTGCGCGACGGGCTGCCCGCGGCCAGGCGGCACGGCAGCGACGTGCCGGCGCTGCTGGACGCCGTCGCGGCCCCCCGGACCGCGGTGCTCACCGGGCTGCTGGCGCGGTCGGCGCTGCGGCGTACGCCCGTGCTGCTCGACGGCCGTGCCGACGTCGTCGCCGCCGCGCTGCTCGCCGACCGGCTGTGTCCCGGCGCGGCCGGCTGGTGGCTGGCAGGGGCCACGCCCGCACGACCCGCCGCGCGCCGGGCGCTGGACGAGCTGGGGCTGCCCGCGCTGCTCGACCTCGGGCTGCGCCGACCCGGCGGGGCCAGCCTCGCCTTCACCGTGCTGCGGGCGACGCTGGAGCTGGCCGGTGGGTGACGGCCTGCGCCTGGCCCTCACCACCCTGACGGTGGCCCGGGTGCGCGGCCCGCGCGAGCTCGACCGGCGCACTGCCGGCGCGGCGATGTCCCTGGCACCCTTGGTCGGGCTGCTGCTCGGGCTGGTCGTCGGCCTGGTGCTGGTGGCGCTGCGCGAGCTGGCGCCCTACCGCGCCGGGCCGGTGCTGCCGGTCGTGCTGGCTGTCGCCCTGCTGGCCATGCTCACCCGCGGCCTGCACCTGGACGGGCTGGCCGACACGGTGGACGGCCTCGCGTCGTACCTCCCGGCGGAGCAGGCCCGGCGGGTGATGAAAGCGCCGGAGGTCGGCGCACTGGGCCTGGTCGCGGTCGTGCTGACACTGCTGGCCCAGGTCGCGGCGCTGTACGCCTGCGTGGTATCCGGACGCGGGACGGCCTCCCTGCTGGTCGCGCTGGTGACCGCCCGCGTCGCTGTGTCGGCGGCGTGCACGCCGAGTACGCCGGCCGCGACGACCACCGGGCTGGGCGCGCTGGTGGCCGGCACGGTGCGGCGGGAGGTGCCGCTGGTGCTCGCCGCGCTGACCGCCCTCGCGGGCGCGGCCTACGAGTCGCTGGACGAGGGCGGTACGGCGGGCGCCCGGGTCGTCGACGTGCTGCGTCCGGTCCTCGCGGTGACCGTCGGCCTGCTGGCCGCCCGCGCGCTGCGCCGGCACGCCGTACGCCGGCTCGGCGGCCTCACCGGCGACCTACTCGGCGCGCTGGTCGAGGTGACGACGACCGTGGTGCTGGTGGTGATGGCGACGGACCTGCCGGTGCGGGTGCAGGTCGCGACCGGCTGGCTGCAAGCCACCTGACCCGGCCAACCTGACCGGCCCGGACGGCTCAGCGCACCCGGCTGGGCACGAACGGCGGCTTGACCACCCGCACCGCCGAGGGCCGACCACGCACGTCGACAGCGAGCTCCTCGCCGGCCGCGACCGTCGGCTCGAGCAGGGCCAGCCCGATGCCGAGCTTGCGGGTGGGGGAGAAGGTGCCGCTGGTCACCTCGCCGACCGCGTCGTCGCCACGCAGGACCCGCATGTGGGCGCGTGGGATGCCGCGGTCGAGGGCCTCCAGTCCCAAGAGCAGCCGGCGCGGGCCGCGCTCGCGCTCGGCGAGCAGGGCGTCCCGCCCCCAGAACCGCTCCTTGGCCCAGCCGACCGCCCAGCCGGCGCGGGCCTGCACCGGCGTGATCTCCAGCGACAGGTCCTGGCCGTGCAGCGGATAGCCCATCTCGGTGCGCAGGGTGTCGCGGGCCCCGAGCCCGCAGGGCACCGCGCCGGCGGCCAGCACGGCGTCCCACAGCTCGCCCGCCTCGTCCCAGCCCGGCAGCAGCTCATAGCCCAGCTCCCCCGTGTAGCCGGTGCGGCAGACCACGACGGGCCGGCCCTGCCAGGCCGCGCCGGTGAAGCTCATGTAGTCGCCGCCTGCCGGCAGCCCGAGCGCCTCGAGCACCGCGCCGCTGCGCGGCCCCTGCACAGCCAGCACCGCCAGCGCACGGTGCAGGTCCTCGACCTCGATGCCCGCACGGGCCTCCGCGGCAAGCCGCCCGACGACCTGGCTGGAGTTGGCGGCGTTGGGGATGAGGAACACCTCGGCCTCGGACCGGACGTAGCAGATCAGGTCGTCGACGACGCCGCCGGTCGCGTCCTCGCAGCACAGCGTGTACTGCGCCGAGCCCGGGCCGATCCGGCGCAGGTCGTTGGTCAGCCGGTCGTTGACGAACCCGACGGCATCCGGGCCACGCACGACGCCCTTGCCGAGGTGGCTGACGTCGAAGACGCCGACCGCGTCGCGCACGGCCGCGTGCTCCTGCAGGACCCCGGCGTACTGGATCGGCATGTCCCAGCCCCCGAAGTCGCCCATCCTCGCGCCGAGCGCGAGGTGCCGGTCGTGCAGCGGACTGGTCTGCAAGGCGGTCACGGCCGGGCAACCTACCGGGGCAACTACCCGGGAGTACGCCGGCGCAGCGCCGCTGCGAACCGGTCCACCTGCTCACCCGTCACCCACGCGGCGGTCGAGACCCGCAGCACCGGTGCCGTCATGTCGGCGGCCCGGCTGGTGGGGACGGCGCTGGTCAGGAAGCCGTCGGCCAGCAGCTCGTCCCGCACCGCACCGGGCTCAGCGCCGGCGGGGGGCGTCAGCGTGGTGATGCCGCTCGGCTCGTCGGCCGGCTCCACCACGCCCCAGCCCGAGCCGGCGAGCGCGGTCCGGACGTCGGCGGCCCGCTCGTGCACCGCCGGCAGCAGTGCCGGGTGCCACTGCTGGACGGCCACCGCGAGGCCGACCCGACCCGCGACGTGCGCCTCGGGCGACTCCAGCCGGCGTACGCCCTCCTCGGTGAACGGCAGCGTCGGCGGCCCGCTCAGCCGACCCTCCCAGGACGGGTCGACGACGACGAAGCCGACTCCCCGCGGCCCGCACAGCCACTTGCGGCTGGTGCCGACGTAGCCCGCGGCGCCGGGGGGCACGGCGGTCTGGCCGAGCGACTGGGCGACATCGAGCACGAGCGGTACGCCGGCGGCCAGGACCTCCGCGACGGGCTGCACCACTCCCCGCTGGCTCGCTACGTGCGGGAAGGTCACCAGCTCGAGGCCGGCGGGCACCTCGGTCACCCGGCCCAGGGGGTCGACGGGCAGGTCGACCAGCTCCCAGCCGCGCGCGCCGGCGAGCGCGCGCAGCAGCCGGGCGTTGCCGCCGTACTCGCTGGGGACCGTGCCGATACGGGCGCCGCGGGCCAGCGGCCAGCCGGCGAGCAGCACCGCGAACGCTCCCGCCGCGCTCTCCAGGAAGGCCACGTCGGTGCCGGCCAGTCCGACGAGGGCGGCCAGCGCAGCCCTGCCGTCGGCGAGCAGCGGCTCGGCGAGCGCCTGCGCGACGTAGCCGCCGCCGCCCTCGGCCCGCAGGTGCGCGAGCTCGGTCATGAGCGCAGTGGTCGAGACCCGCCCGCAGGCGGCGACGTCGAGGTGGACGGCGTCGCTCTCCAGCCGGTCGGCGACCCACTGCGCGGCGGAGGGCTCGGGCGGCATGACCCTCATCCTGCCGGGTGGCTCAGGCATCCTGCCGGGTGGCTCAGGCCGGCACGGACAGGCTCAGCCCGAACTCGCCGGCCGGGTCGGTCTGCCACAGCACCAGCCGCAGCCCGGCAGCGGCCAGCTCCGCCTCGACCCGCGAACGGCGGAACTTCGCCGACACCTCCGTACGCATCTGCTCGCCGGCGGCGAAGCGCACCTGCAGGTCGAGCGCCTCGACCCGCACCAGCTGCTCGCGCGTCGACTCCAGCCGCATCTCGATCCACTCCTGCTCCGCGTCCCAGACGGCCCGGTGCGCGAACGCGTCCGGGTCGAAGGTCCCGCCGAGCTCGCGGTCCACGACCCGCAGCACGTTGCGGTTGAACTCGGCGGTCACGCCGGCGCCGTCGTCGTA
>JAABUT010000860.1_pt1 | contig 41090 bp, 39 predicted proteins | sample 5559281 | NCBI WGS metagenome assembly JAABUT01 (sample SAMN10711880, study PRJNA513359) | rock metagenome | isolation source: Antarctica rocks | place: Antarctica: Victoria Land, Ricker Hills nord | collected 2016-01-04 | reverse complement strand
AGACCCCGTCGCTCATGCACTGCACTGGTCGAGCTGGCGCCGCCTGCACCAGGCCCACGCCCGCCGCGCGCATTTCCGTCGCCGCCTCCGTGTGCAAGTTCTAATGATCTAGCCCTGTAGTACTAGAAGTCTTGCATCCTCACGACGCGGTCGTGGAAGGGCCCAGTCCGGCTAACCGGATGACCGCGGCGAGGCCCTCGGGGGTGCCGGGCCAGTGCTGCTGGAGCGGACGCAGACCCACCTTGCGGACCACAGAGCGCAAGACTGCGGCGACGATGATGGCGTCGTCGGCGTAGCCCAGGACGGGGATGAAGTCCGGGATCAGGTCGAGCGGGAAAGCGAGGTAGGCGAACAGCAGGCCGAGCCGGATCCGAACCCCCCGGGGCAGGGTCCGGTCGGTCGCCAGGCGCTTGAGCAGCCGGATCACGTCCGGCAGCAGCCGCAGGGCCTCCTTGAGCAGGCCGCCTGTGGGCTTGGCGACGAGCAGCGCCGCGACCAGCACCAGCCAGGTCAGGGCCAGGCCCAGCAGCAGGCCCAGCACAATTTTCAGGGTCACAGGTCCTCCTGTCCGCCCGCTGTCTCGGCCGGTGCTGGTGCAGCGTCAGGTCCGGTCTCGGCAGCGAAGGCTTCCTGCTCGAAGCGCCCCAGTTCGGCCGCGCAGCGCTCGATCGCCTGCTCGGCCGTCTGCCCGAGCGGGGCGTGGAAGTAGTCCCGGGCCTGGATCTTCGTGAGCCAGCTGCGGTACCGCTGCAGGTCCGCCTCGTTCTCCTCGACCTCCACCAGGCTTGCGCGGCCCCGGGTCCGCTCGGCGTCTAGTTCGGCCAGCAAGCCAGGGACACGACCTAGCAGGTCGGTGTACTCGGCGTCGCTGGCCCGTCGGAAGTCCGCGATCAGCTTCAGCCGTTGGTCCGGGTCGGTCAGGCGTACCTGTAGAAGCCGGCCTGAGCCGCCCTCGTCGAAAACCCGAGCGAGGAGGCGTTCGACGTCGTCGCGGACCGGCGGCCGGTCGGGCAGCAGGCACACCGACTGTTGCAGGTACACCGCGCCAAGGCCCCGCAGCCGCCGCCACACCAGCACCCGAATCGAGGCGGGCGCACCCGCGGAGCTGACGCTGACGAGCAGCCAGTCCAGGTTGTGCGCCGACACGCTGGTCACGTGTGTGATGTTACGCCCGTAACAGCGGGGTGAGCTGCGGCCATGCATCAACTTCCTGGAGTTCCTGGCAGCGGCAACGCCACCCGCTCCGGGGGCTCCGAACGGCACTGACATCCGTGGACGAAAGGGGAGAAGATGAGATGTGCCCACCATCGACAAGAATGCCGACCACGTGACGTTCATCAACACCTTCCGATGCCGGCCAGAGGATCAGGACGAAGTGGTCCGGATCAACGCAGAGATCATCGATCAGGTGGCGATGGGGCGCCCGGGCTTCATTTCGGCAAGCGTGCACCGCTCGTCCGACGGCACCCGTGTGTTCAACTACCTGCAGTGGGAGACGGCCGACGATCTGACGAGAATGCAGCAGTCGCCCGAGTTCCTCGGCATGGCGAGGCGCTTCGCCGGGAAGATCGAGTTCGAGCCACACCAATGCGAGGTCGTCCACATCGGTGAGCGGTGACGGACACCAACGCATCGCGCGCGGGCGGTCGACGGAGCCGGATGTGGTTGGCGATCCGGATCATCGTGACCGCTGGGCTGGCCGCAGCGGCAGGGCTGGCCGTGCTGTTGGGGACCGCTCACTTCACCCCGCAACCGGCGGGGTTCCTCTCGGCCGGTCTTGCCGGATTCATAGGCCTTGCCGCTGCCGGGATCTGGCTGCTCACCCGGAGAGTGGCAGAGGGCCGCGCCCGACTGCGGATGATCAGCCTGATCGGCGCGGTGGCTATCGGCGTGCCGACCTTCGTTCTCACCGCCGTGGTGCCCCCGACGGAGCCGTCCGCGGTGCAATCCGTTGCCGGGCAACAAGTATGGCATCTACAGACCGGGTCGCAGCTCGCCTACGTTCGGGTCCCCGCGATCGGATCACCGCGGCCGACTCCGATCATCTTCCTGCACGGCGGCCCAGGAACGCCGGACATGCCAGCGGACCGCTCGTACTTCGGGCAGCTGGCCGCTGACGGACTCGACGTGTACATCTACGACCAGCTGGGGTCAGGTCGGTCCTCCCGGCTGGCCGACCCCCGCGGCTACACGGTGGCCCGCGACGTCACCGACCTGGAACAGATTCTGGCCACCATCGGTGCCAGGAAAGTCGTCCTGATCGGCCACTCCTACGGAGCCCAGGTGGCCGCCGCTTTTCTGGCCGCCCATCCAGACAGGGTCGATCGGGTGGTGTTCTCCTCACCCGGATCGCTGGACCCGGCCGATACCAGCGGCGGTAACCTGACCAGCCGGCTCCCACTCGGGACCAGGATGAGGCTCTACGGGCGGCTGATGTGGCCGCGGAATCTGTTGCCGTACCTGTTGTTGCAGGTCAACCCGAATGCCGCCCACCGTTTCGCCGGTGACAGCGAGATGGACGCCCGCAACGACCGCGTCTACGCCACCTCCGAACCGGCGCTGCACTGTGCCGACAGCCCGCCGCACACGCCGGTGCCGACCGGGATGGGTTTCTACCGGCTGCAGTACCCGCAGTCCGCGCCAGCGCCACCCGAACCGGACGTCCGGCCCGCGCTGACGCACATCGCCACGCCTGCGTTGGTGATCAAGGGATCCTGCGACTACCAGTCCTGGTCATCGGCGACGAGTTATCTGCAGACTCTTCCGAATGCGCGGCTGGTGTACTTGCACGGCGGCCACAACACCTATCAGGACGATCCCGAGCAGTACCTGGCCACGGTGCGCGCGTTCCTGACCGGACGTCAACTGCCGGTGATGCCATGGCGCGGGCCATCGATCCCGCCGGACTTCCAAGGTCCGGCCTGAATCCGGTCGGCTGCAGGGGACCGACCGGCTGTCACCCCTGAGCGGGATAGTTGTTCTCGCGCAGTACCCGCGCCAGATGCACGGCGTTCGAGACGGCCAGCGCGGTGGCCGAAGCAGTCTTCTCCGGGGTGTCGTCCAGATCCTGGTAGTCGATGGTGTGCATGGCCTCGCCGTTCCAGTAGGTGACGGCCTGCGCCGGGATGGTGAACCCGACATCGTTCAGCGCCTGGAACAGATCGGCGGTGATCCGGTGGGCTCCGTCCTCATTGCCGACGATCGCCGCCATGGCCACCCTGGGATAAACCTGGAGCCGTCCCTGCTCGTCGGTTTCGGAGAGCTCGGCATCCAGCCGCTCCAGCACCCGCATGCAGACGCTGCTGTGCTGCCCCATCCACGTCGGGGTGGCCAGCACCAGGATGTCGGCGGCAATGATCTGCTCGCGGATCGCTGGCCAGGCGTCGCCGTTGCCCATGTCGAGTTCGACGCCTGGTTTCACGTCGTGATCGACCACTCTGACCAGCGAACCGCTGACGCCGTGCACCTGCATCTGATCCAACACCTGCCTGGCGAGCAGCTCGGTGCTCGACCGAGCCGGTGAGGGTTTCAGCGAACACACCAGCGCCAGCGCTGTCAGCCCGTCCCCCGGTGTGCCAACGCTGTCGGGGCCGGCGTCGCTGGTCGAGCCGGTCATCATGCGCACTCTCCGATGGGGCGGATCGAGCCATCACTGCCGCCCCGTGTCGCTCTCGATGCCATCACTGTCTCCTGCGCCGGGCGCCGATGCGTCCGTCGGCGCAGACTCCGTTGTCTGTCGAACCATGCCCGCCACCGAACCTGCTCAAACCGCGGGCCCCGGCCGCCGCCTGCATCACTGGCCGCCGCCCCATCACTGGCCGCCGCCCCATCACTGGCCACTGACGGCCCCGACCCGCTCGCCGGTGTCGACGGCGAGCCCGGCGAACAGGTCGTCGGCACCGGCCGGGAACGGAGTTCCGGCTGCCAGCCGATAGCACTCGGACCACAGCGGCCCGGCCGGCGAGCCTGCCATGGCGAAGAAGAACTCGTCAGGACGGATCTGGGTTGCGTGCGCTCGCAGAGCGGCGAACCGCTGGGCCGCATAGGGAAATCCGTCGATCCGCACCGCGACGTCGGCATCCCGGGTGCTCATCGGCGGCAGCTCATCGGATTCCAGATCGAAGGACGAGAAGAAGTCCTCCCCCGAGCCGGACTCCCGCATCCCCGCGATCATCGTGCGCATGTGGCTCTCCGGGATCGCCATCCACAGCACTCGCTCCACCTGCCATGGCTCGCCGAGATCCTGGCGATACGAGGACACCGCCGCCAGCTGCGCCGCGTAGGTGGCCACCCGATGCGCCTGCACATGGTCGGGGTGACCGTAGAGGCCCACCTCGTCGTAGGTGATCAGGATCTGTGGACGGCGATCCCTGATCAGCACCACCAACTCGTTGGCGGCCTCCAACAGGTCGGCGCGCCAGAAACTGTCGGCGTGCACGTCGTCGGCGGGGACGGCCATCCCCCGATCGTCGGTGGCCATACCCGAGTCCCGCCACCGGCCGTCGCCGCCGAGCCGGAGGAAGTCGGTGACGCCCAATTCCGCCATCGCCCGCTTGAGCTCGGCGATCCGGAGGGGAGCCAGCGCATCCTCCTTGTCGTACCGCAGGTGTTCCAGTTCGGGAACGACCACGTCGCCCATCTCGCCGAGCGTGCACGTCACCAGGGTGACGCCGGCCCCTTCGGCGGCGTATCTGGCCATGGTCGCACCGGTACCGGACGACTCGTCGTCCGGGTGTGCATGCACCAACATCAGTCTGCGGTCGGGGTATTCGCTCACTCGGATACGGTAGGCGAAGCCACCGACGGGCGCTCTGCCGCCCTGCTGACGACTGCCTCGACGACTGGCTTCGTCAACTTCAGGCTGCCTACCGCTCGGCAGGTGCGTCGAAGCCCGGATGGCGGCTGGCCACCCGGTTCACGACGCTCAGGTGCCCCCCGAGATAGCCGGCCAGCCCGGTCAGGGAATTGCCGGCGAGCGCCAGCACCGTTCCGGCCGTACGGCTGCCCCGGCGGCGGGCCAGGTACGACATCACCATCAGGGTGGTCGCGCTGGTGTTGGCCGCGGCGTGCACCAGACCGACGCGCCGGGCGCCTCCGGTGGTGGGGCGCCACTCGGCCAGGCCGGTCGCCACCGCAGACGGTGTCGCCAGCAGCCCGATGCCGAGCAGCTTGCGAGCGGCGGGACCGGCCGACTCTCCGCCGACCAGATCCAGCGCCGTGGCCGCGCTCCACATACCCACCGGAGTCAGCACTAGGGCCGGGTGCAGGGCATGACCGAGCCAGCGCCCGGTCAGGAACCGGTTACGGCCGCCCTCCGCCGGACCGGCCACCGCCTCGGCCAGCGGCCGGTAGAGGGCGGCCAGACGGTCCGGCCAGCTGCTCGCCTCCAGGCCGCGCATCCACCTGACCGGTGCGGGGGGCGACCCGAGAACATCGGTGGCTGCGGAATCGGAACTCTGACGATCGAGGGAACTGGCCATGGGGTTTCGGTACCCCACTGCCGGCGGTTCATGCCCCGTTGGCATGTGCGGCAGAATCATCGGGTGAGCGAACGCTGGTACAAGGAAGCGGTCATCTACTGCCTCGAAGTGGACGTGTTCGCCGATTCCGACGGTGACGGCTGCGGCGACCTGCCCGGACTGATCAGCCGGCTGGACTACTTGACCAGGCTGGGCGTCACCTGCTTGTGGCTCAACCCGATCCACCCGAGCCCGCGCCGCGACAACGGCTACGACGTCAGCGACTTCTACGGCATCGATCCACGGTTGGGCAGCCTCGGCGATTTTTCCAACCTGATCCAACAGGCCCGAGCGCGGGGCATCCGGATCATCATCGATCTGGTTGTCAACCACACGTCCGACGAACATCCCTGGTTCCGGTTGGCCCGCAGCGACCCAGGGTCCCGCTACCGGGACTGGTACGTCTGGAGCCAGCAGGAACCCGCCGATCGGTTTCAGGGCACGGTGTTCCCCGGCGAGCAGACCGAGACCTGGACGTTCGACGACGAGGCGAAGGCCTGGTACTTCCACCGGTTCTACGAGTTCCAGCCCGACCTGAACTGGTCCAACCCGGAGGTCCGGGAGGAGATCAAGAAGGTGATGGGCTTCTGGTTGCAGCTCGGGGTGGCCGGCTTCCGGATCGACGCGGCCCCGTTCGTCCTGGAGACGGTGACGCCCGGGATCGACCCGGGCGGCAAGGACTTCGGGATCATGGACGACTGGCGGCAGGACGTGCAGTGGCGCAGCGGCGACGCGGTGCTGCTGTGCGAGGCGAACGTCGAGCCCGTCGACCTGCCGAAGTACACCGGCGTCACCCTGGACGGGGGCCGAACGACCGGGCGCACATGATGTTCTCGTTCCTGCTGAATCCGCGGTTGTGGCTGGCGCTGGCCCGCGGCGAGTCCGAGACGCTGGTCGAATCGCTGCAGACGCTGCCGGTGTTGCAGCCGATGGCGCAGTGGGCGACCTTCCTGCGCAATCACGACGAGTTGGACCTCAGCCGGCTCACCGATGAGCAGCGCACCCAGGTTTTCACCGCGTTCGCCCCGTCGCCGGACATGCGGCTGTACAACCGGGGCGTGCGACGCCGGCTGGCACCGATGTTGCGCGGGGATCGCCGGCACATCGAACTCGCGTACGCGCTGCAGTTCTCCATGCCGGGGACGCCGGTGCTCAGGTACGGCGACGAGATCGGGATGGGCGACAACCAGTCGTTGCAAGGGCGGACTGCCATCCGCACGCCGATGCAGTGGGACGACGGTCCGACCGGCGGCTTCTCCACCGCGCCTGCGGCGGATCTGGAGATTCCGGCGATCACCCGTGGCCGGTTCGGCAACCGCGCGGTGAACGTGCACAGCCAGCAACGTGATCCCGGATCACTGCTGCGGTGGTTCGAACAGTTGATCAGGACTGTCAAGGAGACGCCGGAGATCGGCGTCGGTACCTACACGGTGATCGACGTCCCGCTGCCGATATCGGTGCTGGTGCACCGATTCGACGCGCCGGAGGGATCTGTTCTGCTGCTGCACAATCTCGCCGACGAGCCGGTCACGGTCGACATAGGGAAGCTCGACGACGTGCCGGACAAGCCGTGGGAGATCTTCTCCGACGGTCCGTACGACCCGCCGACCGTCCGGCTGCGCGCTCTGGAACTGCGCGGCTGGGGTTATCGATGGATCCGGTTGCGCCGCGGCGCTGCGGGCTGATCGAGTTGGCACGGCCGCCGATCCGGGCGGACACCTCGGGCGGTCGACGACCCACTCGTAGCGCCCACCCGGTCCGGGTACGTTACCGGCATGGCCATCGTCAGATCGATCGCGCGTCCCATGCTGGCTTCGATGTTCGTCATCGGCGGTCTGGACTCCCTGCGGAAACCCGACCCGAAGGTGCCGGCCGCCGAGAAGGTGGTCGGCGGCGTCACCGACAAGTTGCCGATGGTCTCCGACACCCGGCAGGCCGTTCAGGCCAACGGCGCCGTACAGGTCGCGGCCGGCGGGTTGCTCGCCATCGGCCGGCTGCCAAGACTTTCCGCGCTGGCGCTGGCGGGCAGTCTGGTTCCGACAACACTTGCCGGCCACCGTTTCTGGTCCGAGACGGATCCCGGGAAACGCTCGATGCAGCGGGTCCACTTCGTCAAGAACGTCAGCATGCTGGGCGGCCTGCTACTGGCAGCTGTCGACACGTCAGGCAAACCCTCCATCGCCTGGCGCGCCCGGCACGCCATCGCCGCGGCCCAGGACAGCGTCAACGACTGAACTACCGGTCCCAGCCGGGGGATCACCCGGCCAGCGACAACATCTTCTCCACGGTGTTCCAATTCCGCAGCGTGCACTCGACGCCGAGAAGGTGCCCAAGGTCCAGCGCGCCGAAGCCGGAATCCAGCAGGCCGGACGGGCACCAGAGGTACAGGTGCCGCCCGTCCACGGCGACCTGGAAGTCATCGCCGGACCTGCCGGTGAGGCGCCGAGCTGCGGCAGCTTCCGGCGCCGCCGAGCAGAATCCCAGAAAGTGTCTGGCGCCATCGGTAGCGATCGACCGGAACGGGTCGCCGGCTGTTGCGGCGGCCAGCTCGTCCGAGGAGCGCACCACTACCGCCACATCGAAACCGAACCGGTCGGCAATGGCCGATCGAACCGCCCGTTCGACGTGCGCCGCCCTCGGGCCGGCGGTGATCACGGCGTTGCCGCTGTTCAGCACCGTCTTGACATCGGTGTACCCGAGGTCGCTCAACAGCACCCGGAGTTCGGCCATCGGGATGCGTTTGGCCCTTCCGACGTTGATACCCCGCAACAAGACGATCTGACGCATTCGCCCATGGTCGCATCAGAGAGTCCACCGGGCCCCGATCGGCGGCGTGCAGCACAATCGTGACCATGCTCGATGAAGAAGAGATCATCCCGGCGGACTCGACCTTCCCGGCGATCTCGGACTATGCGTTCCTGTCCGACTGCGAGAGCAACTGCCTGATCGCCCCGGACGGGTCGGTGGAGTGGATGTGCATCCCGCGCCCCGATTCCCCGAGTGCTTTCGCCGCGCTGCTGGACCGCGGCGCCGGAGCCTTCCGGGTGGGCCCGATGGGGGTCAGCGTGCCGAGCGCCCGCCGGTACCTCCCGGGAACGCTGGTGCTGGAGACCACCTGGCAGACACCGACCGGCTGGCTGGTGGTGCGCGACGCACTGGTGATCGGGAAGTGGCACGACGTCGAGCACCGTTCGGATATCCACCGGCGTGCTCCCACCGACGACGATGCCCGGCATTGCCTGCTCCGGATGGTGCAGTGCACGTACGGCACCGTCGATCTGTCCGTGGACTGCGAGCCGATGTTCGGTTACGCCAGGCGCGCCCCTGCCTGGGAGTACGCCGAAGAGGGCTACGACGAGCTGTGGGCAACCGGCGGAACCGACAACGGTCCCGGAGAGCCGAAGGATCCGAAGGTCCGGCTGGTCTCGTCGCTGCGGTTCGGCATCGAGGGTCGGTCGGCGATCGCCCGCACCAAGATGAACGCCGGGGACCGTCACTTCGTGGCGATGTCGTTCTCAGAGTTGTCGGTGCCGCACACGCTCGACGAGGCTGAGAACCGGATGGCGCATACCGAGAGTTTTTGGCGGGAGTGGCTCACCCAGGGCAGTTTCCCGGATCATCCGTGGCGCAGCTTCCTCCAGACATCGGCGCTGGCGCTCAAGGGCCTCACGTACTCACCGACCGGCGCGCTGATCGCCGCTGCCACCACCTCGTTGCCGGAAAGCCCAGGTGGGGAACGCAACTGGGACTATCGCTATTCGTGGATCCGCGACACGACGTTCGCCCTGTGGGGTCTGTACACGCTGGGTTTCGATCGGGAGGCGGACGACTTCTTCTACTTCATCCATGACGTCAGCAAGGACAAACCCGAATCGCTGCAGATCATGTACGGGATCGGCGGCGAGCGCACACTGACCGAATCGACCCTTGACCACCTGACCGGTTACATGGGCGCCCGGCCGGTGCGTATCGGCAACGACGCCTTCGACCAGAAGCAACACGACGTGTGGGGCGCGCTGCTGGATTCCATCTACCTGCACAGCCGTTCCCGGAAGCGGCCGCCGGAGGAGTTGTGGCCCATCGTGGTGGCCCAGGTGCAGTCGGCCATCGACCACTGGGCGGAACCGGATTCCGGGATGTGGGAGATCCGCGGCGAGCCACAGCATTTCGTCTCATCGAAGGTGATGTGCTGGGTGGCGCTAGATCGAGGGGTGCGGCTCGCCAAGGTGCGCGGGGCGGGCGACGAGGCCGAGCAGTGGCAGAAGATCGCCGATGAGATCCACGCCGACGTACTGGCCAACGGCCTGGACAAGCGCGGGGTGTTCGTGCAGCGCTACGGTTCTGACGCGCTGGACGCTTCGGTGCTGCTGATGCCTTTGGTCCGGTTCCTGCCCCCCGATGACGACCGGATCCGGGCGACTGTGCTGGCCATCGCCGATGAGCTGACAGAGGACAACATGGTGCTGCGGTACCGCACCCAGGAGACCGACGACGGCATGCGCGGTGTGGAGGGCGCTTTCACCATCTGTTCCTTCTGGATGGTGTCCGCGTTGGTGGAGATCGGCCAGATCGGCAGGGCCGAGCGACTCTGCCGGCGGCTGCTGTCACACGCCTCTCCACTCGGGTTGTACGGCGAGGAGATCGAGCCGCACACCGGTCGTCACCTCGGCAACTTTCCGCAGGCCTTCACCCACCTGGCGCTGATCAACGCCGTGACCCACGTCATCGGCGCGTTCCGGCCGGGTGACGGGGGATCCCGCTTCATCCCCGCCAACCAGCGGGGCTGAACATCGGATCCCGGGCGATCGCTGAGAGCGTCGCTCAGCCCTCGGACGTGCCCCCGTCCACCTGACGACGGAGTTCGGCCAGCTTCTCCTTCGCCAGCCGTTCCCGCTCTTGCGCCGCCGCACGTTGCTGCTCAGCCGTGTCGCCGGGGCCCGCAAGGTCGGCGCTTCCGAGCGCCGTCCCCAACCGGTTCTCGATCTTGTCGCGGACGTAGTTCAGCGTTGGCACGCCCTGGTCGGTGTAGTCGAAGGCGGGCGCCGGCGCCGGTCCCGTCAACCCGGACGATGCTCCGGAGGCGGGCGACCCGGCGGCCGCGCCGCTCTCGACGGTCCCGCCCTCTCGGGTTTCCTTGTGCTCCGGATCGGCGTGATCGTCGTCAGTTGGCGCTTGGTCGGTGTCGTCCGTGTCGTCTGTGGCGGCCATTTCGTCCGTGTCGGCGGGAGGGTCGTCGGTGTCGGCGGGAGCGTCGTCGACCAGTTCCCCGTCGACAACCTCATCGGCGGACTGATCGGTTCCGGACGGTCGGGAGTCACCCGTCGCATCGTCGGGGTTGTTCATGCCCGACACCGTACTTCCGATGCCTGGGTGATCGCAGCCGGCCGGCCGGTTGTCGGTCGATGCCGCGCTGCGGGTCCGGCGCTGCGGGCGCGGGGCGTAGTTGATTGCGCCGGCGGGACCAACTTAATTCACACAGATGGTGCCAGATGGCTTGGCAATTCACACAGTAGCGGCCGTTCCACGCTCCTTTGCCGACGGTGGCGGCGGGGCGCTGCTCGACCGCTGGATGAAATCAGCGTCGATTTGGATGTGGCGGGGGGTAGGAGTGAGTGAGCCTTTGATCCGCCCGTAAGCCAGATCGACCGAATGCAGGGCCAGCATGTCGATGGGTTGCCGGATGACGGACAGCGGCGGCGACACCAGTTCCGTCCACGGGTTGTCATCGAACACGATCACGCTGAGGTCGTCGGGCACGGAAAGGCTCGACTGCTGGACCCGGATCAATGCGTTCCGGACCTGGGCGGTATTGCCCACGATCAGCGCGGTCGGCGGTGCAGCATGCGAGAGCAGCGAGCTCACCGCATCACCGCCCGAGCTTCCGCGAAAAGGAATGGCCTGGATAAGCCGCTCATCCACGTCCAAACCGGCTCCGGCCATCGCTTTTCGGAAACCGGTGACCCGGCCCCGACCTGTCGACGTCGACAAAGGCCCGGAGATGAACGCGATCCTGGAATGGCCCAGAGCCAGGAGATGGTTCGTGGCGACCTGGGCGGACAACTCGTTGCTGATCGTCACGTCATCGATCTCGGGGAGCTCGTCTATCTGCCGGTCCACGAAGACCACGTTGACACCGAGATCCGTCAGCCGAACCCAATGCTGGACATTGCCTCCGGTCGGCGTGGCGATGACCGAACCCACCGACCGCCCGATGAGCGTGTCGATGGATTCCGCCTCCAGGTTCGGGTCCTCCTGGGTGGTTAGCAGGACTACGTGGATGCCCCGCGATCGGGCTTCCCAGACGACCCGATCGGCAAGCCGGGCGAAGAACGGGTTTGTCAGGTCGGCCAGCACCAGCCCGATGGTCGTCGAGGACTGCTGCTGCAACTCGCGGGCGGCGGCGCGGGGGCGGTAGCTGAGCCGCTCGATCACCTCGACCACCCGCTGCCGCGTCTGCGCGGCCACCGGCCCGGTGCCGTCGTTGATGACCCGCGACACGACGGCGATGGACACGCCCGCTTCCCGCGCGACGTCCCGAATGGTCGCTGCCTTGCGCACATGGACCTCCTCAGATCGTTACCAGCTTGCTCCACCGGCGGGTATTGACGTCCACGTTTAGCCGATGGTACAAAGATGGAACCGTTTACACACTAGTGGCGGCGGCAACGAGATCGGTGCATGACGGTCACCGCGTTCTTATCGCTTCGGCGCCGACCCGAGAGGCATCGATGAACCTTCACCACCTGCTGCAGCAGCGCGAAAGCGATGGAAGCCCGATCCGGGTAGGCCTGATCGGCGCCGGCCGCTACGGCACCATGTACCTCGCCCAGGCGCGCAACATCCCCGGCATCCACGTCGTGGCTATCGCTGATATCAACATCCGGCGGGCCGAGGGCGCTTTCGATCTCGTCGACTGGCCGGCCGAGGCCACCGCCGACACGGTCGCGGACGCCATCGCGAACCGGACGACCGCGATCATCTCGGATGCCGGGCAACTGTTCAAGGCCGAAGAGATCGACGTCATCGTGGAAGCTACCGGCAACCCGATCGTCGGCGTCGAGCACGCGCTGCGGGCCGTCGAGGCCGGTAAGCACATCATCATGGTGACCGTCGAGGCAGACGCTCTGGCTGGTCCCGCGCTGGCCCGTCGCGCCGAGAAGGCCGGCGTCGTCTACTCGATGGCATACGGCGACCAGCCGGCGTTGATCATGGAACTGGTCGATTGGGCGCGCACCTCGGGATTCGACGTCGTGTGCGGTGGGAAGGGCGCCAAGTACCTTGAGCACTACCACGAGATGAATCCGGACAGTGTCTGGGAGAACTGGGAGTTCTCCAAAGAATTGACGGACTCGGGGCAGCTCAACCCCAATATGCACACGTCGTTCCGGGACGGCACGAAGGCATCCATCGAGATGGCCGCAGTGGCCAACGCGGCCGGCCTGGTCCCGTCCGACAACGGTTTGTCGTTCACCCCGGGCAACGTCGAGGAAATCGCCACCATTTGCCGACCCTCGTCGGTCGGCGGTGTCCTGGCTGGGGAGGGCTCTGTCGACGTCATGTCGAGCCTGACCCGCGACGGTAAGTGGATCCCGTTCAATACCCAGGAGGGTGTCTTCGTCGTGGTGAAAGCAACCAACGACTACGTCTCGGGTTGTTTCAACGAATATCCCTGGCACCCGGACCCCAGCGGCCGGTACGCCGCGCTTTACCGCCCGTACCACTACGTCGGGCTCGAGCTCAACATCTCGATCGCCAACGCGGTACTCCGTGGAGTGGCCACCGGTTCGCCGATCGGTTTCTACGGCGATGTGGTCGCGACGGCCAAGAAAGACCTCGCAGCAGGGGAATTTCTCGACGGGGAGGGTGGATTCACCGTCTGGGGCAAGCTGGTCTCGGCGAAGACCTCCGTGGCCAATCGGCTGCTCCCGGTCGCGTTGGCGCATCACGTCGAGCTGAAGAACGATGTTCCCAAGGGGCGAAGTGTGAGCTGGGACGACGTGATTATCGACGATTCCCTCGCCACAGCCCTCGAATTGCGCCGCGAGACCGAGGCCCTGGTCCCGGCCTGATCCCGCGATCACCGGATTCAACCTCTGTGCTGTGCACCGAGGCGTACGTCGCGATGACACACCGGAATCCCGGTGTGAGTGTCAGGAATGCCTTCCACCGACGAAAGGAATCACCGATCATGCATCGACGACTTCGCCCGATCACGGCCCTCGGGGCCGCTGCCACGGCGATCATCGCTCTCTCCGCCTGCACCGCCACGCCGAACGGAAGCAGCACCACCACCAGCGGGGCAAGCGCCGGTGGAAGTTCCGCGAACACCGACATCGCCGCCCTGGTGCAGACCGGTCAGAAGACCGACATCGCCGAGCTGCAGAAGACTCTCGGGGCGCCGAAGGTGAAGGTCGGCGCCAAGCTCTGCTACGTCACGCGTACCCTGGCGAACGAATTCTGGGGCTTCGAGCGCGCCGGGTTCGAATCCGAGGCCAAGAGGCTCGGGGTGAGGCACCAGACCTTTGCGGTGAACGACGAGTCGTCGATCAGCGAGCAGCTGGACAAGGCGCAGAGCGCCCTGAACCAGGGATGCTCGGCCATCCTGGCGTCGCCAATCTCGGCCACGGCTCTGGACACCGTGTTCAAGGCCGCGCTGACCAAGGGGGTTCCCGCGATCGTGCTCAACGACGCGCAGGGGACCGTCCCCGGTGTCGTCTACGTCGGTCCAGACGCCACCACCATCGGCGGGACTGCGGCGGACTACATCGCCAAGGCACTCCCGGCCGGCGGCAAGGTCGCGATGATCGAGGGTGACCCGGGATCGTCCAACGCCCTGAACCGCGGCAAGGGATTCAAGGCCGGACTGACCAAGCACACCAACCTGGACCTGGTCGCCTCGCAGTCGGCCAAGTGGGACACCAACCAGGCGAAAACCATCGCCACCGCCATGCTGACCGCGCACCCGGACATCAAGGCGTTCTATTCGCAGAATGACGGGATGGCGCTCGGCGTCCAATCGGCCATCGATGCCAAGGGCCTGACCGGCAAGGTCATCCTGGTCGGCACGGACGGCATTCCGCAGGCGAAGAAGCTCATCGCAGCCGGCACCTACACGGCAACGGTGAGCGAACGCCCGACGACCGAGGGTTCGGCCGGAGTGCAGACAGCACTGTGGCTCCTGGACGGGAAGCAGGCACCGGCCTGGGTCAACGTCCCGGCGTTCGTCGTCGACAAGACGAACGTGTCGCAGTACCTGACGGGAATGCCGTAGTGATCGCGGCCGGACCGAAGAGGCAGCTTCGATGAGGAGCGACACAATCCTCGAATTCCGGAACATCGCCAAGTTCTTCCCCGGAGTGCGCGCGCTGGAGGACGTCAGCTTCACCCTCCGCAAGGGCGAGGTCATCACCCTTGCCGGGGAGAACGGTGCCGGCAAGAGCACCCTGCTGGGAATCCTCGGTGGGTCACTGTCGCCGAGCAGCGGAACGGTCACCGTCGACGGCGTGGTGCGCACCGATTTCACGCCGCGCCAGGCGCTCGCCGAGGGAATCACGATCGCCCGGCAGGAACCGGCGGTCGTCCCGCAATTGACCGTCGAACAGAACCTGCTGCTCGGCAAGTCCGCTGCCGAGCGCCGCGGGGCTGCTGCCGCCGTTGACGGCGCGCTGGCCGACGTCGCAGCAATGGGCTTCCCGCTGAACCGGCTCACCAAGCTCGCCCGGCTCAGCCCCGCACAGCGGCACGCCCTGACCATCGCCCGCGCGTTCGCCTACGGCGCGAAGATCGTGGCCCTGGACGAACCGACCACCTCGATGCTGGAGCACAACGTGGAGGCCGTGCTCAAGCGGGTTCGTGAGATGGCGGCCGAGCGCGGCGTGGGCATCATCTATGTCTCTCACCGGATGCGGGAAGTCATGTCGGTCTCCGATCACGTGGTGGTGCTGCGGGACGGCCGGGTCGCGTACGAGACGCCGATCGCGCAGACCTCGACCGAGGAGATCGTCCGGCGCATGGTGGGCCGGGAACTTCTCGGTTACCACCGGACCCACCCGGTCAAGCCGGACGCCTCGGTGGTGTTCACCGCCACCGGGGTGACCCGGCCAGGGTCGAACGAGCGGGTCGACATCTCAGTGCGCGCCGGGGAGGTCGTCGGGATCGCCGGACTCGTCGGCTCGGGTCGCACCGAGTTCCTGCGGGCGATCGTCCGGGCCGATCCCGGCTGCGGGGGCGAGGTCGTCATCGACGGGAAGCCAGTCCCCATTCACAGTCCCAATGGGAGCCGGGACGCCGGCATCGCGTTCATCCCCGAAGACCGCAAACACCAGGGTCTTGCCCTGCAGATGCCCGCCTACGCGAACATCGCGCTGACCGCGGCCCAAGACCTCGTCGGGCGGGGGCCGTTCATCAGCATCAAGCGGCAGATCGCGGTCTCGACGGAGCTCGCGAAGTCACTTGACCTCAAACCCGCCACCGTCAAGCTGCGGGCCAGGCAGTACTCGGGCGGCAACCAGCAGAAGATGGTCATCGCCAAATGGCTGCGGTGCGGCTCGCGGGTGTTCCTGTTCGACGAGCCGACCAAGGGTGTCGACGTCGGCGGCAAAGCCGAAATCTACGGCCTGATCGACCGTCTCGCCGCCGACGGCAACGCCATCGTCGTGGTGTCGTCCGATCTGCCGGAAATCATCTCACTCAGTGACCGGGCGCTGGTGATGCGCAACGGCCAGTTCATCTCCGAGCACGTCGACGACGACATCAACGAACACAGCCTCGTGGCCAGCGCCATGGGCATCGGGAAGAAGACACCATGAGCAACGAGGCCATAGAGACTCCACCGCGCAGGGTCGACATCAACTTCCAGGCTCTGGGCATCTTCATCGCGGCGGCCGTGATCTTCGCGGTCTTCGGCATCCTCAATTCAAACTTCCTGACCCTGGACAACCTCCGCGACGTCGCGGTGTCTGCCTGCGTCAACGCGCTGATCGGCATCGGATTGACGTTCGTCATCATCACCGGCGGTATCGACCTGTCCGTCGGGTCGATCGCCAGCTTCGTGGGCATCGTCTCGGCGAACCTGGTGGTCAACAGCGGGGTGGCACCGCTGCCCGGGCTTCTGATCGGACTGGTAGTGGGATTCGTCGCGGGAGCGTTCAACGGGCTGCTGATCACGGTCGCGAAGCTGCCGCCGTTCATCGCCACGCTAGGGACGATGAGTGTGTACCAGGGACTGGCCTACGTGGTCACCAACGGCACCCCGGTCTACAACGTCCCACAGTCGTTCGTTCTGATGCTGAACAGCTACATCGGCGGGGTGCCGATCGTCGTCGTGATCGTCGTGATCGTCGCCGGCCTCGCCTGGCTGTTGTTGCGCCGCACGGTGTTCGGTCAGAACGTGGTCGCCACCGGTGGCAGCGAGGAGACCGCGTGGCTCTCGGGTGTGCGGGTCAACCGGGTCAAGATCCTGGTTTATGGGATTTCCGGTACCCTAGCCGCGCTCGGCGGTCTCGTGGTCGTCGCCCGGATCAGTGCAGCCCAGTCCGAGGCCGGCAGCCCGTATCTGCTCACCGCGATCGCCGCTGCGGTGATTGGCGGCGCGAACCTGATGGGCGGTGAGGGCCGGATCGCCGGCACCCTGGTCGGCGCACTCATCCTGGGTGCGCTCACCAACGGTCTCGTCCTGCTCAACGTTCCCAGCTTCTACGAGCAGATCGTCACCGGGCTCGTGGTGCTGATCGCAGTGGCGATCGACCAGGGCAGCAAGGGCTGGCCGATCATGGGCGGCGGCCGGCGCAAGCGAGGGAATCCCGCCGCCGCATCCCCAACCCCGGAGCTCCAGACGACCGGCGGGGAGTCCAGTCCAGGCGCGTGACCCGCAGCCGCACGCATCCATTCCTGTCGTGACCGACGTCCGATCCAGAAAGCAGAGATCATGACACCCCTGGAACCGCATTTCGCTACCCGGCTCAATTCCTTCGCGCTTGGTGGCGGGGTGGCACATCCCGCCACCAAGACGCCGACCCTCGAGCTGGTCGAGGTGGCTGGGAGCGTCGCCGGCCTGACCGCCCTGGAGGTCAACTATCCCGAGCATTTCCTCGACATCACCCCGGCGGAGCTGTCGTCGGCGATCAAGGCCGCCCAGCTGGTCAACACCGGGATCCAGGTCAGATGGCCGGCTTCACTGTTCTCCGACGGCGCTTTCACCCACGCCGAGGCCGCAGTCCGCAAGGACGCCGTGCGCATCGCCAAGGAGGCTATCGATGTGTGCCGGGAGATGGGCTCCGATCACGTCGTCCTGTGGCCGGCCCACGACGGCTACGAATACCCCTTCCAGCTGGACTACCGCGCGGGGTGGCAGCACCTTGTCGAGTGCTACGGCGAGGTGGCCGACCACGCACAGGGCATGACAGTGAGCATCGAGTTCAAGCCCGCCGAGCCGCGGGCTCGAACTTTGCTGTCCTGCACCGGCAGTGTGCTGGCCCTGATCGCCGCGGCCGACCGCGACAACCTCGGCGTCACGTTGGATTTCGCGCACCTACTGATGGCGCACGAGAACCCGGCCCAGTCGATCGCGGTGTGCCTGGCGCAGGGGAAGTTGAAGGGACTGCAGCTCAACGATGGGTGGGGGGCCGCGGACGACGGCATCGCGGTGGGCTCGGTGAGCCTGGTGCAGACGTTGGAGGCGTTCTTCTACCTGGTGCGTGACGGGTACGCGGGCACGTTCTACTTCGACACCGATCCGGTGCGGGAGAACCCGGTCCGGGAATGCGAGATCAACATCGCGCGGGCGAAGCAGCTGCTGGCGACCGCCCAGCGCCTAGTGAACGCCGGGGAGGTACCCAATGCCGACGCGCTGGCCGGCAGTACGGCCTGGTGGGATGCGTTGGTGAGGCAGTGAATCCGGTACCGACGATCGAATTCGGGCCGCGCGAGGGCCCCGCCGTGTGCGTCGTCGGCAGCCTGAACGCCGACCTCGTCGCATACCAGTCCGACACCTGGGTCCCGGGTTCCTACAACGTCGGAAAGGAATTCGAGCTGGCTGCCGGCGGAAAAGGGCTGAATGTGGCGATGAGCGTCGCCGCAACCGGACTGCCGTCGTATCTGGTAGGCAGCGTCGGAGACGACATCTTCGGGCAGTTCCTCAAACATGCACTTGCCGTCGGCTCGGTCGTCCAGGAATTCGTGTCCACGGATCCCTCGGCGTCGACGGGTATCGGGCACGTCCGGGTCAACATCGAGCGCGACTACGACACCTGTGTCGTGCCCGGGGCGAACGACCGGGTCGCGGTGGAGGACGCGGTCTCGGCTCTCGGTCGCGGGATTGGGTTCTCGCACGTGGTGATGGCTTTCGAAATTCCCCTGGGCACGGTGATCGACACGGCTCGGCGCTTCCGGACCGCCGGTACGCAGGTGGTTGTGAACTTCTCGCCGGTCACCCGCGGCTCGCGGGCCGTGCTGCCACACACGGATGTGCTGGTGGTCAACGAAGCGGAGGCGGCGGCGCTGGCAGGGGAGGTCGTCGCCGGCGAGGCCGAACTCGCCGCGGATCTGCGGACGACCGTGAACCTCTTGCGTACCTGCGACGACGGCCCGCGCAACGTGGTGGTGACGCTGGGCGGACGGGGCGTGTTGGCCATGTCCCGCGCCGGAGAGGTTCGGCAGTACCGCGCCCACGAAGTTCGCATTGTCAACGCTGTAGGCGCCGGCGACACTTTCCTGGCGATGCTCGTCTCCCGAATGGCCGACGGTGAGCGTTTCCTGGATGCGCTGGCCGCCGCCGGCGCGGCCGGTGCGCTGGTCTGCAGCCGCCGGGAGTCATGGCTCACCCGGGCCGACGCGGACCGGCTCAACGAAATGGTGCAGGACCGGAGTGTGCTGATTCCCACCGGCGGTCGGGGGGTCGCGACGTGACCGACGGGACCTCGGTCTCGGTACTGGGTCTGGGACGGATGGGGGCACCGATCGCGTCCCGGCTGCTGGCCGCACTCGGGTCGCTGACGGTCTGGAACCGGTCCCCGGACAAGGCTGTTGTCCTTCGCCGAGCCGGCGCGACGGTGGCGACGACCCCGGCGGAGGCCGCCGCAGCTGTCACCCTGACAGTCCTGCCCGACCTCGTCGACGTCGAAGCGGTGCTGGCCGGAGCGAAAGGATTGCTCGCTGGTTGGGCCGCCGCCGGCGTAGAGCGGCCGGTCCTGGTCGTCCACGGAACCGTCTCCCCGGTCGGTGTCGCCGCCCTAGCCCGGGAGTTGGCCAGCGTCGGCGTCGGCGTCGTGGATGCGCCGATCAGCGGTGGTGTGGCAGGGGCCGTGTCCGGTGCGCTGAGCGTCATGGTCGGGGGCACCCCCGACGCGGTCGGCCGGGTGTGGCCGGTGCTGGAGTTGGTCGGCGGCACGGTGCGGCACCTCGGCCCGGTCGGTGCCGGCCAGACTGCGAAGGCGTGCAACCAGGTGGTGGTGGCCGCGACTGTCACCGCGCTGTCCGAGGCCCTGGTGCTGGCCGACGCCGCCGGGATCGCCCGTGCCGACCTGCTCGAACTTCTCGGCGGCGGGCTCGCCGATTCGCAGGTGCTCCACCAAAAGCGCGAGCGGTGGCTGACCGGCGACTTCGCCGGCGGGGGCAGTTCGGGGAACCAGCTCAAAGATCTGCGGTTCGTCGCCGAGGCTGCGGCGGCCCGCGGGCTGCGGCTGCCGGTCGCCGCCACGCTGTACAGCGTGTTCGAACGCGCTGTGGCGGACGGGGAGGGCGCCCTAGACCATTCCGCTGTCGAGTTGTCCCTGGCCAGGCACGCAGCGGTCGGGGTCAGTCCCTGATGGCCGTGCTCGAGGTAGTCGACGCGCACCACCACCTGTGCGACTTGGCCACGGCGCGGTATCCCTGGCTGGAGAGGCCGCCGTTCCCACGCTACCACGGTGACGACCTGCCGTTGCGCCGCGGCTACCTAGTCGCCGATTACCTCGCCGACGCGGCCGAGCTCGACAGCCTCGGCGCGCAGCTGGCCGGGTCGGTCCATGTGGAGAACGGCGCCGCCGACCCGCATGGGGAAAGCGCGTGGATCGACCAGGTCATCAGCGCGAACGTCGTTCCGAGTGTCCAGGTGGTGAAGGTCGACCTGACCGCCCCCGATGCCCGGGCTCAGCTTGCGGCGCACGCGTCGCGGGCATCGGTACGGGGAGTTCGGGACATCCTGAACTGGCACCCTGACCCCTACTTCAGCCACCGGGACCGAGCCGATCTGATGACGGATCCGGCATGGTTGGTCGGGTTCTCCGAGCTCGCCGCATATGGGTTGTCGTTCGACCTGCAGGTGTTCCCCGAGCAGCTGGGCCAGGCGGCCGAGCTCGCCGGCGAGCACGGCGACATCCCGATCGTCCTGGACCATGCAGGCATGCCCATCGACCGTTCGCCAGGGGGGCTGTCCCGCTGGAAGCGGCAGTTGGCCGAGGTGGCGGCTAGGCCGAACACCATGGTGAAGATCTCTGCGCTCGGTACCAACGACCACCGGTGGACCGCGGACAGCATCCGCCCGATCGTGCTGGATACGATCGACGTATTCGGCGTCTCGCGCTGCATGTTTGCCAGCAACTTTCCGGTCGACGGGCTCTATTCGACGTTCGGCGCGCTGTATCGCGCCTTCAACGACATCACCGCCGACTTGTCCGACGACGACCGGGCCGATCTGTTCGCCAACAATGCCTGCCGGTTCTACCGGATCGGCTCAAGAGGCACGTGAGCGTGCGGATTTTCAGGCAAGTTCTTCAGGGGCGCTTCACTCCGCCGCGGGGGAGGGAAATGTGGCGTTCTCGGCTGATGGTCCGGGGTTGGGGGCGTCGTGTTGGTGCAGTTTGTGCTGTTCGGAGGTTACTTGTGGTGTGTTCCGGTCGACCCGGATCCGTCTATGGGGCCATGGGCCTGCGGGCTAGTTCGGTGGTAAAGGGCACAGATCGTCACGATGCCCGACGAGCTGCGCCGCTCGCTAACCTGGGACCGCGGCAAGGAGCTGGCCCAGCACGCCCAACTGACGATCGACACCAACGTCGCGATCTACTTTGCCCGATCCCCAGAGTCCTTGGCAGCGCGGGACGAACGACAACAACGGCCTGATCCGCGACTACCTGCCCAAGGGCGATCACATCACCAGCCACCAGCGCTACCTCGACGTCATCGCCGCTGAACTCAACGAACGACCCCGAGCCGTACTCGGATACCTCACGCCACGAGAAGCCTCCGAACGCCTACTCCTGGACAACGTTGCTTCCACGGGTTGACACTGCCCTGCGTCAGGCCGCGACCGCGGCCTGAACAACCGAGTCAACCAAAACCTGGGCAGACCCGACGTTGCCCCCACGGGTTGACACCGCCAACCATTAACTCGGCCCTAAGTCGACGCACATCGACATCCCGCGACGGATCGAGTAGTCACGATGTAGAAAAGCGAATTCTCTGGTAATTCAAAGGACCGAGTACACTATAAATATAGACGCATAAACAATCCCCGCGCCGAGCACGCAGAATCGTGCTCGGCCCCAAGTCTGAAGCCTCCGTTGGAACCTTGTGTTCGTCCAGACTATGGCTAGCAGGGAAGTTGTAATAGCGATAACGGCCCAAGCGTAGAATATAGCTTCGCTATTATCCCGGGAGATATTGCCCGGCGCAGCCTGACCCATCTGCCAGCTCTGCCAAATAGCAACGACCGGCCAAATTGGGTAGAACCACACTGCCGCCAATCCAAGATTGCATAGTAGCCAAGCAATCCAGCCCCAAGACGACCTTTTCCTACGCGACGTCTCCATAGCTTCCGATCGACCTCGAACTTTAAGCGCGCGCCAAGGCATTAAACTGTTCAAAACCTTCGTACAGAAGATGTGTGGCCCGCCCATATGTTTCGGCGTCAGCGCCGGTTCCGTTATACCTGGCCAGGATGGCTTGCACTTCTCCTGCTGTGTAATCTAGGCGCACGCCACCAGGAATATTCGCTTCGGCCGCTCCCCACATCAAAACCGCGGGGACTGATCCGAGGTTGAATAGTAGATCATTCTTGAGCCGCTGCCAGATTAGCCAGATATCTGGGAGAGACTCCTTGTTGTACAGCGTGCCAGTCATCAAGGAGTTGTTGATGGCCCAATTCCGTCCATTGATGGCGGTCCTGGAGAATATCTGCGAAAACCCCGTACTGCAGTCATACTCCACGACCGGCGGAGCCATAGGCGGAGTTGTGCCGTTAATGAGGGCCTCCTGGTACGCGATGCGGTAGGCATGAGAATTTTCGACGATGATGTCGGCCGCAATATCGACGGGGGTCACTCGCCAGTCTTCCCATACAGCGACAGTCTGAATAAATGCCTTCCGGATGCCGAACTGTCGACTGATAGCAGTAAGATACGTGTCGTATTGCATCAGCCGATCAACGGAGTTGCGAACATCCGACGTAGGAGAGACCCGACCATCGATTTCTTTCGCCAGCTCGCCCTGACTCCAGATCATCTCGCGCAGACCGGCAAGCTGCGTTGGATCGAAGGCAACGTCGAAGGCACCGACATTGCCGACCGGGCTGTGTCCAGCATCACGTCCGGATGCAACGTTCTTGTCAATGGTAATGCCGCTGGCGCCGGTGCCGACAGTCACGGTGCTAATCTGATCCCACGCCCAGTTGCTGGGCATAGTGAAACCTAAGTTGCCGCTGTAGCCGTTGGACATATCTAGCACCATACTCGACGATGTTAGTCCCTCGTCGGCGAGACGGGTGCAAGGGTTGCGTGAGCCGTACACTCCGATCTGATAGTAGTTGCCCGCAGCATCTACCGTGCTCTTTATGCCGCGAAAATGTGGAATGACGCTAGTAATCATGTCGTCGTCCGTGGCGTCGAAGTCTATAGCAAAGTATTTGGTCGCACCCTTTGCAAATCCGTATCCGCGGGCAGCGCTAATGGCCGCTTCGGCGTCGGCGGCGCCTTGGCTCCCGTTGAAGTAGGTACCCGATCCACCGTACGTTTGAAAAATTGGGTAGACTTTCAAGCTCGCGGTTGTAATTATCGATATTTCGCCGGGTTGTAGCTTCTTATTGAATGCACCGGCGGACGTTGCGTTGGTGAGGTAGCGACCTACGACGCGATAGCCTGCGGCGTAGAGTGTAGCGGCTTTGGACGCAGTGAGAGGGGTGCTTGTGTCACACGCATTTCCGGGGCGGTCGGTGTCTCCGCTGCTAGTTAACAGACCACACCAGCTTTGGTAGTCTCCCTGGCCGGTCGCCGGCAGCTTCATGAAGTTCTGGAACTGAGTAATCTGAGTACGGTCGGACGAAGTGAATGCTCCGGTGAAGTTAGCCTGATACTTGTTGAAACGCATCGCCGCCTGAAAGAGCCGCACAAATGCTACACCAGTAGCATCTTGTTGGCCAACGGCAATTGGTGCCCGGGCCTTGAGTGCAGCGAGAGTGGCTGGGCCCACTGAGCCCGTCGGCCCTGAGATCGAGAGTTCTTTTTGTAGTGCGTAGACCAAACCCTTTTGTACGTTGCGCGAGAAGTAGCCGTCGGATGGTATGACCGAGAACCATGACTCATTGTAATAGGTACGATTAAACCACTGTTGGACCTCACGAACACTTGCGCTACCGTCAAGGACTAGGACGTAGGCATCCATAGTCAGCAGTGCACGGAACTCTTTCGGTGCGAGTGTTGACCTTGTGTCAGTGAAACCCATATTTGATCGCATTGACTGTACAGATTGCGCTACGGTGGCACTGCATGTTCCGTCATAAGTACCCCCTGAATATCCCTTGCAATATAGAGCGCCCTTCACTAACTGAACCACGTTGTACCCACCGACCAAACTCGGGGTGCTGGGGCCGATGTTGCCGAACCTGGATGTCAGTAAGGACAATGTCAACGGTCCGACTGAATTTGTGATCTGGTTTGCTGGAACACCAACCTCAATCTGCAATGCAGTAATGAGCGATTGGATAGTGGGCCATCCGGTCTGACCGTTGTCGGGCGCCGTCTGGAATCCCTGTGCCCCGCCGTATGTCTGGTTGAGCCAATACTGGATATCTGCAATACGAGCATCGTAGGCAGGCATTTTTCCCCTTGGGTTCAGCGAAGTATGTCAGTTGGTCGGCTGCGCGGACGTACTGGTTTCAGAGGTTCTAGTTCCATCAACGCCGAGTGTGTACGCGACTACCGATCGAGCGATCGGCGCATTCGAGTCCGAAGGAGCCAAGGTCAAATTCAGACGACTATCACGCAGCTTTACTCGAAATCCTAGTGTTCGGCGCTCGAATGCTCTGAGCGTTCCCGCTGTCGTACTTGTGACCTGATACCTGCCCTCACTCAAATCTGCGATCGTCCAAGCGCTATCCAAGACGTGGTCAAGTGTCATCGAATCACCCAATTCGACGTAAAAGGCGGAGATCTCGGCCGGCGCAGCTGCATTGTTTACGATCGTTGCCTGAAGCTTCGACCAGCGCCCCGCGCGCACTGTCCGTGTCGGCATCCGCAATGCTTCCACGGCGAAGGCCGCGGCATGTGCCCTCTTCAACTCTATTCGCACAGAACTAGCGCCGACACCGCGTCCACCCGCGAGAAGTCGAACGTCGAATTCTTGAATGTGACTACCCGCTACCTGTGGTACAAGACCCTGGGCAATTCGGAAATCCACGATCAAAGAATCAACTGTCCGTGGGGGACTCGGCTCTTGTTCGGCGTCAAGGTTGGCTGAAAACTCCCACACCTGCAGATCTGCTTCGTCGTTGACCCCGACAACCGACCACAGGCCCGGCTCTACGATCGAACCAAACTGTCCATCTACGGGTAGGAACCAACGCGGCGTCGTCACCTGAATCGATATGGCGCCAGCATATTCTGTGGGTGCCTCGACTGACAGTTTTACCCGAAAGAAGTCCTTTGCTGACAGGCCCGGAGCAGCATCAACCCCTGCTACGTCAGTGGCCGAACCGCTCGGCTCGCACGTCACACGAAGGCCCCACCTGCTGGTAGCCGGCGAGGCTGCAGCTTGCCGAGCCGCGATGCCTCCAGCGCCAAGACCTGCAACTGTGAATCCCGCGAAGGTCAACAACCGACGACGGCTAAATTTGAATGGACCAGAATAGTCCGAATCCCCCACGACGTTCTCCTCCCGAAGGTGGAGCACCCCCCCGAACGTGCAACGGTGCAGTCGGGTCGGTGATACCGGAAGTCCCGACGAGCGACGGCGGTGTCATAGCGTCGTAGCAACGTCCCTGGTGAGGGGCCCTGACTGGCGGGGTGGACGCGGACGGTGCGGCGGATGTTGACGTTGGACGATCGGGTGGTGATCGCGGCGGGGTTGAAGGCGAAGCTGACGTTGACGGCGATCGCCGCTGACCTGGACCGATCGGTGTCGGTGATCAGCCGGGACGTCCGGCGTCACCGGGTCGGCCCGGCCGGCTACGGCCCGGTGGCCGCGGACTCGACCGCGAGGGGCAAACGTGTCCGGCTAAAGCAGTACAAGATCGACGCGGATCCGGTCCTGTTGCGCGGGTGAAGGCTGATCTGCGGCACTCGCGGACGCCGCGGCAGATCGCCGGCGGTTGCATCTGGAGGCCGGCGACGCAACGGTAGGTCTCATGGGCTCTTCCCCGGACGCCGAGGGTCGGCTGGTGTCGCACGAAGCGATCTACCGGTGGATCTACGCGCTGCCCAAGGGCGAGCTGGCCCGTCGGGGGATCATGTTGCGCAGCAGACGGTCCGCCCGTCGATGACGCCGCCCGGTCGGGGAACGCAGCTGGGACCGGATCGTCGGGATGGTGTCCATCGACGACCGCCCCGAACACGTCGCCGACCGTAAGGTGCCCGGCTGGTGGGAAGGTGACCTGATCGTCGGCAAGGGCGGGAAGTCCGCCGCTGCAACCCTGGTCGAACGCACCACCCGCTACAGCCTGATCCTCGGCCTGCCGCAAGGGAAGAAAGCCGATGGCCTGGCCGATGTTCTGATCGACCACCTGCAGGGTCTGCCGAACTTCATGCGACAGGGCTTGACCTGGGACCAGGGCACCGAGATGGCCCGCCACGCGTCGCTGACCATCGCCGCGGACCTGCCGATCTACTTCGCCCACCCCCACAGCCCCTGGGAACGACCCACGAACGAGAACACTGCTCCGCCAGTACTTCCGAAGGGCACCGACCTGGGCGTGCACAGTGCTGAAGACCTCGACTGGGTCGCCCAGGAACTCAACGACCGACCCCGCAAACGACTAGCATTCCAAAAGCCGATCGAACTCATCGGCGACCTGCTGTTGCGATGACCGCCAGAATCCGCCGATCAGGTACCGAAACGGCTTGATCGCGGCCATGTATACACGTCCGAACAGGCCGTTGAGTTTGACCAGGGCTGCCATCCGCAGCTCGAACTCACCGTCGTCGGTCGGTACCCAGCCCAGATGGCAGATGTCGTGGACGGTCTTGTTCGCCAGCTCGATGGCGCATTCGTTGTGCAGCTCGTACACCATGGTGAACGGGGTGTTCGGCACCGCCGCCCCGGCCGCGTCCTGGCGTAAGTCACGCGGCAGCCGGTCGCACAGCGACTCCACCCGCCTCACGAAGCCCTGCTCGGGCTTGTCCCAGCCGAGTAGGGCGCCGATCTTCCAGCGCACGGCGAACAGGAACCGGACCAGCGGGGGGTTCTCGTTGAGACCTCCGGCCACCCGCAGCGCGGCTAGCATGGCGGGGAAGTCGTCCGGCCCGGCGCCGGGCGTGCGGAATGCCCACACGTCCTCCACCTGGAAATCGGGCGCGATCTCGTGGATCCGCCACGGGCGCGCGGTGTGCTCGGTGTCGGGGACCCTCGTCGACACCACAGCCTCACCGTCACCGAGACAGGGGTACGTGAACGTGGCGGGCCTCCCAGGTCGTGGGACGTCGGACTGACGAACTCCTCGACATGCCCTGCGAGCCTGGTTGGCTTGCCCACCTCACGTGGGCGTTGACCTCGAGGCGGGCCCGCTGCCCCTTGAAGACAGGTGCCTGCAACGAGCCGCTGGCTTGTCCGTGGAGCGATGACTGATGGCGGGTTACCAGCGAGTCTGGTCGCGGACTCGCTGCGGCACCGTCGGCAGTAACGCCGATGACGAGAATTACCGTCGCGGTCACACCCCAGACCGCCGCAAGCAGCCTCCGCCGTAACGTGTCCTTGGTTTACGCATCACTTGTTCTTTCATAGACGGGTTTGACTCAACAGCCTCCGCCTGCGCGGGTTGTCCGATTGCCGGACGAGTCGGGTCATGGCGGGAACCAACATTGCTCGCCGAGTTCGAACGTCTTGAGGAGGGAGCACCATCGCTGAGGTGTGCACGACGACTCCTTTCCTCGTCGTCAACGCTTCACGTGTCCCGGGCACCAGCGCTTCGGCCTCAGGTCGCGAACCCGTCATCCGCAGGAATTGCACTGCTGTGCCGCTCACGGCCGGCTGCCGCCGGGATCACGACAGCGGAAGGGTCATGCCTTTCTCAGCATGCAGGTACCTGTCCAAAGACTCGCCCGGAAACCTGGCGACGGTCGTGGAGGGTGCACCGCATGGCGAACACGAGATCAGCCACGTCTCCTCCCTTGGGCGACGTGCCGTGGCGAAGGTCGTGGGCGAAGGTCGCGTAGACCCGGGCGACGTTCATCGCTGGTGTCGGCAGGCCGGCGACCTCAGGGGTGACAACCGGTACGGGCATCCAATCAGGGGTGCCGCGAGATGCCTGGTAGAGCTAGTTCGGGCTGGATCTGTAGCTGGGCGGCCCAGGGGTCTGGCTCCGGCGCCGACACCATTGCGAGATCGCCGTCGGTGCCGGTGATCTCGTCGCGCGTGCGCGGTCGTGACGACTCGCCGTCGTGGAGGTAGATCGATACGACAGCGCCCTTGTCGAGTTCTGCCGTGGCCAGCAGGTGGTCAGGGCTGGTCACGAAGATGGGCTCGCCGGTTTCCTGGATCGTGCGTTTCCGGGTGGACCAACCCAGCGACCTGGACCGTCCGAGGGAAACCTTGACCTCTGGAAGTGAAGCTGGGAGCGACCCCGCATCCAGGGGCGTTTCGGAATGCCACCGGTATCGTTCAGTGGGCGGCGGCGATCTTCTTGACGATGGGGTTGGTTTCGATGCCGAGCCTGCGTTCCATCGCTACCTGTAGCTGCGCGCCGGCGATGATGCTTCGCGGCACCTTGACCACCCGTTTGCCCGCAGGGGTCACTGTCACTTGAGGGTGCTGGACGGTGGTCATCGCTCCTCCTGCTGCTCGTCGTCTTCAGTATCGCTCACGAACGTCACTTCGGCCAGGTGTTCGCCCTGCTCAGCGACCACGGTTACCAGGGCGTCGAGGGCGCTGCCTGGTCTGAGCTCGTAGTTCAGGGCTACGTCGCCGGGGGTGGCCAGGTCGGATTCACCGAGCCGCAACAGGATCCGGTAGCCGGCTGCCTCGGTCGCGTCGTCGTCGCTGCTGGTCAGGGTTTGCGCCCACTGCACCCGCCGAAACCACTCTTCTCGGCTGGCGCGTCGGTTCTTCCGCCAGGCGGCGATGACGGTGCCGCCAAGCGCGGCGGCCGCGGCGATCGCCGCTGACAGCAGCACGCCCCACCACGGTGCTGCCCCGTTCATTGCGCGTCCTGGATGGTGAGTAGGTCGGTGGCCCGGTAGGTGATGTGACGGGTGATGCCGGCGTACTCGACGACGGCGGTAGGTGGAGCGCCCTGCAGGCGGTGCTTGGTGATGCGCCGAGGTGGTGATCCTTGCTGGGGGATCACGATCCGACCCAGTTGTAGTTGCCATGCCTGCACGGTCCTGGTGACCATCACCGGTGCACTCCCCCGGGTTCTTCGGTGTGGGTGATGCCGCGGCATCACCGGGTGGGTGCCGGGCGGCGGGGTTGAGCGGCCCGCCACCCGGCCTGGTGGGCTACTCGACCTGTGCCTTGTTGGCCTTTTCGCTGGTTACGGTGCCGTACAGCACCGATCCGCCCAGCACTTCGGCGATGATCTCGTTCGCTCGGCCCTCGCTGACATCAGCGCGGGTGAACCCTGCGACGGTCAGGTTGCCGGCCGCGATGACGGTGTCGGCCTCGGTGAAGCTGGCGGCTGCGTTCTCGGCGCGGGATCCGAACGCAGTGACCCGGTAGCAGGTGGCCGGGCCGTCGGTCCAGCTGCCATCCCCGGCCTTCACCCGGTCGTTCACGGCGACGTTCAGCTTGGTGTGCGGCTTCCCGCTGCGTTCCCCGTAGCCCAGCGCGGGAGTCTCGGTCAGGTTGCCCTCGATGACGGGGTAGCGGCTCACGATCGGTGCTCCTTCGGTGTGGTGCTGCTGTGGATGATGGGTGTCCGGTCCGACACTCGGTACTGCTATCCCCGCTTAACTGGTGGGGGTTTCACTCACCGGGAGGTCCAGCGTGGGCCGTGAGGTCCGCTCAGGTGCAGTGGGTCGGCGCGGGCACGCCGGCGAAGGTCGTGGCGTGCGCGCCGACCAGAGCGTTTCCGCCGTCGATCGTTGGCTGCGTGCGCGTCAAGCCACCTGTCCCCTGAGCGCGGTGCCCCAGTACGCGGATTGGCCGGTCCCGGAGTGGTGCCTCGAGGTAGACGGAGACCTTCACTTGCCGGGGCGCCAGGGGCTGCCGTCCCACGTTCCCGGGCTCGGCGCGGAGACGTGATCGGCGCACCGCGAATCGCCCCCTGGGTCGATTCGCCCGATCGCCCACCAGCAGCCGACCCGCCCGCGATAGTGGACCTGCATGCCGACGGCCCGCCCGGGATCGGCTCGACGGAACTCCAGGAGGCAGGGTGCTGCATCGAGGTGCGGCCGCGATCCTGGTCTGCGCGACGGCACTGGTGTGTCCGGCGCTGCAGTATCAACCGGCGCTGCAGTATCAACCGGCGCTGCAGTATCAACCGGCGCTTGGTCCACCGGGAGCGGCGGCCACGGCGGATGTCGATACACCGGTCGCACCGACCGGCAGTGGCGCCGCGTCCTCCCCATCGACCATTGGCACACCCACAGCTCTGGCGGCGGATCCGGTGACCGGCCGGGCACCGCTGATGATCGTGCTGGACGCGTCCGGCTCGATGAATCTGGAGGACGCACCGGGCAAGCGGATGGACCTGGCGCAGAGGGCTGTCACGTCGCTCATCCGCGGTCTGCCGGCGGATGCCCGAGTCGAACTCACCGTCTACGGGACGCAAACCGGTGCCAACACCAGCGAGAAATCCCTGGGGTGCACCGATGTCACTGTGCTGCAGCCGGTGCGGCCGCTGGACGCCGACTCACTCAGCACATCGGTTGACGCCGTTGTGGCATCCGGCTTCTCGCCGATCGGCGAGGCACTGCGGGTTGCCTCCGCGGCGCTACCGCAGACCGGCCGGCGGACCATTCTGTTGGTATCCGACGGCTACGACTACTGCACCCCGCCCGACCCGTGCGGCACCGCCCAAGGACTGGCGGCCTCCGAGCCCGGGCTCACCATCCACACTCTGGGTGTGCACGTCGATGATGCTGCGCAGCAGCAACTTCGATGTATCGCCTCGGCCACCGGGGGTGAGTACGTCGACGCCGAGAAGCTCGAGGACAGCACGGTGGAACAAGACGTGGTGGACTGGCTGGCGGCCGGCTATCAGCGCGACACGATGCCCTACCGGGCGTCTGGGACCGCGATCACCGGGTCGGCTGAACCGTCGGCGGATACCCCGCTGATGACGCCGGGCAACTACCTCGACAACTCGCTCACCAGGGGCACCTACTACGGGTCAGGAAGCGAAAAGGGCGGCACCGTCCGCTATTACCGACTTGCGCTCGGAACCCGGATGACACCCTGGGTCTCGGCCACCATCGTCGGCGACCAGCGCACGCAGGACTACGCCCAGGCCGGCATCCAGCTCACCCTGGTCAACGGGTCCGACGGCCAATGCCTGCCGAAGGTGGAGTCATCGGAGTCCGCCGGTGGGTCCGATCCACTGCCGGTGGTTTCCGCGCAACTCGGCGGGATCCTGCCGAACACCGGGACCTGGTCGAAGGAGTGCCCAGCGGGCGCGCCGGTGTTCCTGCGGGTGGAAAGGCTGGGCGGCTACCGCTTCGGTCTCCCGCTGCCGGTGGAACTCCAGCTGCGCGCGGAGCCACCGGTGGAAGCTGCCGAATCCTTGCAGCCGGCAAGCATTCAGGGAGAACGGAAACCCCCGATGGCCGGGCCCGCGACTCCGACAGCTGGCGGCACCAGCTTTGCCGATGCACCCACGCTGCAACCCGGTTCCACCATCACGGACACCATCGTTGCCGGCGAAACCCGGTTCTACGCGGTACCACTGTCCTGGGGTCAGCGGTTGTCCTACCGGGTGTTGCCGACCGGCGTCGGTACGCCGGCGTCGGCGTCCGTCGAGTACGCACGGGTGGACGTGGCGAACCCGATGCGGGCGACGGTTGCGGCGAACCAGCAGCAACAGGGCGCCGGATTCGCCGCCCGGAAGGACTTCACCGGTCTGACCGGCGACTCGGTGGTCCCGGTTCTGTACGGCAACCGGGTCTCCACGGACGAGAAGGTACGCGGGTACGCCTTCGCCGGACGATATTACCTGCAGCTCAGCCTCAGCCCGTCGCAGGACGATCCTCGGCTGACCATCCCGTTCGCCCTCACCGTCGACGCGGCGGGCGCCGCACCGGCCCCGAAATACCTCGCCGGCAACGCATCTGCTGAAACCCGAGATCCCGCGACGCCGTCCGTGACGACCGCCGCACCCGCGTCCGGTTCGGCCGGAGGACAGTTCGCCAGTGCCGAAACTCCGAGGTGGCTCTGGGCTGTCGCCGGGGCGGCCGCCGCGCTACTGATGGCGAGCGGGTTGGCCCTGCTCAGGCGGCGCCCCAGAGGTAACGTCCATCGGCGTTGAGCCGGCAGACCACCGTCCCGCCCGGACCGGCCCGCTCAGCGCCTTCGTCCACCCAGCTGCAGGCCTCACCCGCCCTGGGGCCGACCGCCGCGGTCCCCGACGATGTTGCCGCGACCGAGATTCCGGCGCCACTGCTTCCGTTGATCGGTGATCCGGTCGGTGATCCGGTCGAGGAGCCGATCGGCCGGCCGGCGCCCTGGGCCACCACCGCGGTGATGATCGCCGCCAACGCCAGCACCACGCCGAACCCGCCGACGAACCACGGCCACCGGCTGGGACTTCGCGGGGCGGACACCACAGTATGCGAGCCGACGGCGGCTGGTCCGGCTTGGGCGGCCGAGGACAACGGAAACCCGTTGCCCATCACCGTTGCGGACTGCGGCCGGGGACCGACCGCGTCCTTGGCCGGGGTGACCCTCGCGCCAGATGTGGGACCGCGCAACGGGTCCCACCCACCAGGCAGCGGCGGCAACCGCGGACCGATGCTGATGATCGATCCACTCCTGGTGCGGGGAGTCCGATCGAGCAGCGCGGCCGACAGCATCCCGCGGGCGGCGGTGGCGCTACCGGGACGGCGCGACGGGTCGGGCCGCAGCAGACCCCTCACGGTTTCCCGCAGGGACGGGTCGTTGATCGAATACTCCTGCGGCACACCGATTCTGGGCGCCTGCGCGGTGAGCACGGCCACCGCCGCCCGGCCAGCTGCGTACAGGTCTTGCGCCGGAGTGGGACCTGAACCGTCCGCCAGCTCAGGGGGCAGGTATCCGGGTGTGCCGATCACCATTCCCAGCTCGGTGAGCCTGGCATCATCTGCCCGGATGGCAAGCCCGAAATCGATCAGCAGAGCCATGGGTGGACCGGTTCCGGTAGCTCGCAACAGGACATTCCCCGGTTTGACGTCCCGATGCACCAATCCGGCAGCGTGCACCTGTTCCAGGCCGGCCAGCAGTTGGTCGAGCAGCACAGCCACGGTCGATTCGCCGAGTGGACCGACGGCGCCCACGAGCTGATGAAGGGAGCCGCCATCGACCAGCTCGGTGGCGATCAACACGTCCGCTTCTTCGGCCGCCCAGGCATACGGGCTGGCGATGTGCTCGCCCTCCAGGCGCACCGCCTGTTCTCGGACGAACCGCAACAGCTGACCGGCGTCCCGGCGGCGCAGCAACTTCGCCGCGCAGTACCGACCGAGCGCGAGATCCCATGCGCGCCAGACCGTTCCGGAGCCGCCGCTGTCGATCGGATCGCACAACGCATACCGACCGGCCACCACATCGGTGGCCGGTACGGCAGCCGGAGCATGGCTCACCCGAGCATCTTGGCAGGCCACCTGCCTGGCACGCAGTGTTTCGGCGAATTGCGGCCGTTCAGCTGCTGGGTTTCACCGCGGCCAACAGCATCTGGGCGACGTCGATCACCTCGACGCCGGAGATGTCCCGACCGCCGGAGGTGTCGCGCCCGCCGGGGCCGTCCGGCCCATCGGAGGTCCCGCGACCGTCAGCCGATTCGGCTTGCCGAGCCGTCAGCCCGTCGCTGAGCATCACCTTGCAGAACGGGCAGCCGGTGGCAACCTGCCCTGCACCGGTGCCCAGTGCCTCGTCGATCCGTTCCAGATTGATGCGCTTACCGATCCGCTCTTCCATCCACATCCGGGCGCCACCGGCTCCGCAGCACAGCGCTCGAGCGGAGTTGCGCGGCATCTCGGCCAGCGTCAAACCCGCAGCGTCGATCAGCTCGCGTGGCGGTGAGTAGACCTGGTTGTGCCGCCCGAGGTAGCAGGGGTCGTGGTAGGTCACCGGGAGGCCACCGGCCGCGGGCTGTCGATCGGGCTGGGCGACCGGCACCAGCTTCTTGTCGCGAACCAGCTTGTTCAGCAGCTGCGTGTGGTGGACCACCTGGAAAACGCCGCCGAGGTCGGGGTACTCGTTGGCGAAGGTGTTGAAGCAGTGCGCACAGGAGACGACCATCTTGCGCGGGGCACGCGTACCGAAGGCGGCGTCCAGCACCTGCACGTTCTGCTGGGCAAGCATCTGGAAGACGAACTCGTTACCGGCCCGTCGCGCCGGATCACCGTTGCAGGTCTCGCCCTCGCCCAGTACCGCGAACGTGACCCCGGCCATGTGCATCAGCTCGGCGATGGCGCGAGTGGTCTTGCGCGCCCGGTCGTCGAAGGCGCCCGCACAGCCGACCCAGAACAGGTACTCGGTGTCCTCGGCCAGCTCACCGCCGGGCGGCACCACCGGCACCTCGAAGTCCAGCTCCTTGGCCCAGGCCATCCGATCGGAGTTGTTCTGACCCCAGGGGTTTCCCTTGTTCTCCAGATTCCGGAACAGCCCACCGAGCTCGGTCGGGAACTCGGACTCGATCATCACCTGATAACGGCGCATATCGACGATGTGGTCGACGTGCTCGATGTCCACCGGGCACTGCTCGACGCAGGCCCCACAGGTGGTGCAGTCCCAGAGCACCTCGGGGTCGATGACGCCGTTCAGCTCGGGGCCGCCGATCAGCGGCCGCTCCGCCTCGGCCAGCGCCGACGTCGGCACCCCGTCAAGGGCGCCTTCACTGGCCTTCTCCACCCCAGCCATGTCCTTGCCGCCGCCGGCCACCAGATACGGCGCCTTGGCGAAGGCGTGGTCGCGCAGCGACAGCATGACCAGCTTGGGAGACAACGGCTTTGCGGTGTTCCAGGCCGGGCACTGCGACTGGCACCGTCCGCACTCGGTGCAGGTGGTGAAGTCCAGCCAACCCTTCCACGAGAAGTCCTCGATCTTTCCGGCGCCGAAAGTATCGACCTCAGGGTCGGCCTTCTCGAAGTCCAACGGAGCACCGCCCGACATCATCGGCTTCAGGGCGCCGAGGGCGGGCTTGTTCGCAACCGGCTCACGCTTGAAGTAGATGTTGAAGAACGCCGTGAACCGGTGCCAGGCGACCCCCATGGTCAGGTTGCGGGAGACGATGATCGCCCAGGCCATCGAAATCGCGACCTTCACGAAGGCCACCACCGAGACCGCGGCGGTCGAAGCGGGCAGGATGGTGCCGAGGCCGTGACTGATCGGAGCCGACCAGACCGGGATCGGAAGATCCCCGTTCGCAGCCTTGAACCCGCGGATCAGGAAGATGCACACGCCGATCGACAGGATCACTGACTCGACGAAGTAGGCCTGCCCGAAGTTCGATCCGGCGAACCGCGAACGCCGTCCCGGGCGGCGCGGGTGGCTGCGCTGCCGCACCACGATCAGCGTCCCGATTCCGAGCACCGTCGTGAGCGCGATCAGCTCGACGAACAGCCCGTACACCGCCCAGTGCCCGAGAACGGGCAGCTCCCAGCGGGGTCGGAAGGTCTCGCCGACGGCTTCGATCAGGGTCAGCACCAGGGCGCCGAACCCGACCATGACGAACCAGTGGGCCACCCCGACGACGCCCCATTTCAGCATCTTGGTGTGCCCCAGGATTTCGGTCAGCATCGACTTCGTCCGGGCCCAGCCTGGCCTGGCCCGAGTTGGATCGCTGGCCCCCAGCCGCACCGTCGCGGCGATCTTCAGGCCGGCCCCGATCAGCATCGCGAAGCCCACGACGATCAAGACCGCGGACAACGGCCCGAGAATCCATTGCAGGACTGTCATCTACCGCCCGTTCCTCCGAGAGTCGATGCCGCGTGCGCGGGTGACCGACGAGAACTGATCGGTCTGCCCTGCATGCATACCAGCAGAACCGCACGCCGGGCAGCACCGGCCGGGCCGGGCCTGGCGGTGGCAGCGTTCGAGCCGCTCGCTACCCGGCGCCGGAGCCCCGCAACCTGGAACCGACCGGTCCGGGGCGGCCGAAGAGGAAGCCCTGTGCGAAGTCGCATCCCAGTGCGCTGACCAGAGCCAGTTGCGCCGACGTCTCCACGCCCTCGGCAATGGTGTCGATACCCAGCGCCTTGCACATGGTGACCACGCTGCGTACCAGCGCGGCCGCGCGCCGGTCATGGGCGATGTCCCGGATGAAGCTGCGGTCGATCTTGACCACATCGACCGGAAGGTCGAGCAGCAGCGACAGCGACGAGTAGCCGGTTCCGAAATCGTCCAGCGCGATGCCGACGCCCATCTCGGCCACCTCGCCTATTTCGGCGACGGCTTCCGGCGAGGCATCGGCCAACGCCGTCTCGGTGACCTCCAGCCGCAAGCAGCCGGGCATCAGATCGCGGGAGGTCAGCGCCTGCTGCACGATCACCGGTAACCGGCGCAGCCCGAGCTGGCTGCCCGACACGTTCACCGATACCCAGCTGCCCCGACCTTCGGCTGCGGCCCTCGCGGCCAGGTCGATCATCCGCCAGCCGAGGCCGACGATGAGTCCACTGGCCTCTGCCATCGGGAGGAAGTCGGCAGGTTGCAGCAGACCTAGCCGCGGATGGTTCCACCGGACTAGCGACTCGGCGCCGACCACCGCCTGGTCGTCGATGTTCACGATCGGCTGGAAGAAGGCCTGCAAGCCGTTGCCGTCATCGATAGCGTCGCGAAGCTCCTGTTCGAGCTGGATGTCGTGCCGGGTGCCGGGATGGTCATGGCGCGGGTCGTACACCTCGACTCTGCCGCCGCCACGTTGCTTCGATCTGGACAGGGCGTGCTGCGCTTCCCGGATCACCTCGTCGGCGTGGTCGTGCCGATGCTCGGTGGCCACCGCCCCCACGCTGAGGCTGACGGTATGCCGCAGGCCGTCGACGACGACCGGGCGGCGGAGGCTGGCGATGAGCTGTTCGCCCGCATCGGTCAAGGTGTCCGGTGTCCATTCGCCCGGCGCCAGCACCAGGAACTCGTCCGCCGCACCGCTGCCAAGGACTGCTCCCGGCGGAAGGGCGCCGGCCAGCCGCCGCGCGACTTCCCGGAGCACCTCGTCGCCGGCGACTCGACCCAGCGCGTCGTTGATCGTCTTGAACCTGTCGATGTCACACATGAACAGGCCCGCCGGCCGATCATCGGCCAGGTATTCCGCCATCCGGTCGCCGAGCTCCATCCGGTTCGGCAGGTCGGTGACGGCGTCGTGGGTCAGCTGATGTGCCAGCCGGTGCTCGGCCAGTTTGCGTTCGGTGATGTCGCTGATCTGACCGACGATCGTCTGCACGTTCCCGTTGTCGTCGCGGACAGCCCCGACGTGCAGCAGGGCGTTCACCACGTGACCGTCCCCGCGCAGATACCGCTTCTCCAACCGGTAGCTGTCCCGCCGACCGGCCAGCACGTCACCGAACAGGGTGAGATCGGTGCCGACGTCGTCGGGATGGCTGATGTCGGCGAACCTCATGCCCTGCAACCGCTCCCGCGAGAAGCCCAACGTCGAGGCCAGGGCGTCGTTGACCGTCAGCATCGTTCCGTCGGGCGCCACCAGGGCTGCGCCGCTCGGGCTGTGTTCGAACACCAACTGCCATCTGGACTGCGCCGCCCGCCGTTCCGTCTCGGCTGCCTCCTTGACCTGCGCATCGTGAATGGCCCTCGCCGCCTGGGTGGCCAGCACCTCCAGCACGGTGCACTGCTCGAGGCCGGGCCGACGGCGGGTTCGCGGCTCGTCGACGCTGAGCACTCCGACCAGGTTGTGTTCGGCATCCCACATCGGTGCCAGCAACGAGTCGTCGGGATGCCAGGCATCCGGATCGAGGGTGCTCGTGGTGCTGGGCCGCCAGGAGACGGACCGATCGACCAGAGCCTGATCCCGCTCGTGGCTGAAGAAGCGCAGCTCCCCCCATGGTTCGGCGGCGCCCAGCACGTCCAGCCAGAAGCTCATCGGCCGGCGGGTGCCGAGCAACTGCTGAACGCCGGGCGGACCGACGACGGCGTCGACGCGCAGGTCGCCCTCGGCGGTGGTCACATTGATTGCAGCCGCTCCGAAGCCGAGGACGTCGACCACGGCGCCCGCGATCACGTCCAGAGCGGCCTGCAGTCCGATGCTGCCGCCGAGGTCCTGCACAACGGCGAGGACGCCGTCCAGCAACGATCTGCGCAAAGTGGTCATGGCCGCCCCTCGTTCTCCGTCACAGAGCGTTGCACATCTGGGGGCCCGGACGTGATGGCATCGAACCGTGCATCACTCCCGGTGACGGTCTGGGTCTGCGGCCGGCCGGCGGGCTAGCCTGCCGGATGGGCGGCTCGCAACCGGATCGAGCCGGCTTGGTGACGGAGGTACGAGTGACGACCATCGCCGATGTCGCACGACTGGCCGAGGTCTCGACGGCGACGGTGTCCCGCGTCATCAACGGCAACACCGAAGTCGATCCCGCTCTCGCCGCCAGGGTGCGGTCGGCGATCAGCCACCTGAAGTATCGTCCGAGCCGGGTGGCCAGGAGTCTGCGCACCCGGCGCAGCAATGTGTGGGCGGTGATCATCTCCGACATCCGCAACCCCTTCTTCACCGACATGGTCCGAGGCATCGAGGACGTGGCCTATGCCAACGACTTCTCGCTGGTTCTGTGCAATGCGGAAGACGACCTGGCCAAGGAGGCCGCTTACCTGTCCCTGGCCGTCGACGAGCACATGGCCGGCGTGATCCTTGCGCCCGCCTCGCCCACCGAGACCGATCTGCAACCGTTGCGGGCTGGCGGAGTTCCGGTGGTGACCGTCGACCGGCGACTCGTCGACCCCACCATCGACAGAGTGCTCATCGACAACGTCGGAGGCGCCACCGCGGCAGTGGAGCACCTGTGGCAGAGCGGTTTTCGTCGTATCGGATGCGTCAGCGGGCCGGTGGAGGTGTCCACCGGCCAGGACCGGCTGACCGGGTATCGGGCCGGCCTGCAGGCACACGGCATCGCCATCGACCAGAACCTCATCAGGTACGGCGATTTCCATGAGGCGTCGGGGACGGCGGCGATGCAGCAGCTGCTGGAGCTGCCCGACCCGCCGGACGCGGTGTTCGTCGCCAACAACCTGATGACTCTGGGTGCATTGGAGGCCATCGCCGACGCCCGGTTGCGGGTGCCGCAGGACATCGCCATCGTCGGCTTCGACGACATGTCATGGGCGCCGTTGCTGCGTCCTCCACTGACCACCGTGGGTCAACCGACCTATGCGGTCGGAGCGGAGACCGCAAGGATGCTGCTCAGCCGCATCGGTGGGCACACCGGGGAGGGTCGCGAAGTGGTGCTGGCGACCAATCTCTACGTGCGGGCGAGTTCGCGGATCGCCAGCGGCTGACGGGGTTTCACCGAGTTGTCGGATCCCGCCGGAAGTTGAGGTAGGCGCGTGACTGGGTCGGACCACGCTGGCCCTGGTACCGCGAGCCGTACACCTCCGAGCCGTACGGGTGCTCGGACGGCGAGGTGAGCCGGAACAGGCACAGCTGACCGATTTTCATCCCCGGCCACAGGATGATCGGCAGGTTCGCCACGTTGGATAGCTCCAGGGTGATGTGGCCGGAGAATCCGGGGTCGATGAATCCTGCCGTCGAATGGGTGAGCAGGCCGAGCCGGCCGAGTGACGACTTGCCCTCCAGCCGGCCCGCCAGACTGTCCGGCAGCGTGACCGCCTCGAAGGTGGAGCCGAGCACGAACTCGCCGGGGTGCAGCACGAACGGCTCCTCGCCCTCGGTCTCCACCAGGCTGGTGAGCTCGTCCTGACGGGTGGCCGGGTCGATGTGGGTGTACTTCGAGTTGTTGAAGACCCGGAAGAGCCGGTCCAGCCGCACATCGATGCTCGAGGGCTGGATCAGGGTGGCGTCGTAGGGATCCAGCACCAGCGATCCGGCGCCGATCTCGGCCTTCAGGTCGCGGTCGGACAGCAGCATGAGCAGCAGCCTAGCCACGGCGCCTGCCCGGCTGAGCAACACGGAGCGGGTGACGGGAATCGAACCCGCGCTATCAGCTTGGGAAGCTGAAGTTCTGCCACTGAACTACACCCGCACTACACCCGCACTACACCCGCCGAGCGCCGGGGTCGCCTGCTCCGGCGGTCGACGTCACGGGGAACTATACCGGTGCGAGCCGCCCTGCGGCCGCCTTGCGCCACCCATCCGGAACACGCTCGGTGACGAACTGCGAGCATGAGTGGATCCAGCGTCATCGACCGCCCGGTCTCCGGCAGCGAGCCGGCCCGCCGGACCGTGTCCTGGTGGTGGGCGCCGATCGGCGGGCTGATTGCCGTGACTGCCGCGTTCGCCAGCACCGAACTGCTGGCAGCGATCGGCATCTGGACCAAGGTCTTCTCCCCCGCCTCCTCACCGGTGCAATCGCTGGCCAACACCTTCATCACCCTCACCCCCGAATGGCTCAAGCACTGGGCCATCACCACTTTCGGCACCAATGACAAGCTGGCCCTCGGTGCCGGGATGTTCGCCACCATCGCGGTCGCCGCGCTGATCCTCGGCCTGGTGGCCAGGTGGCGCAGACCGATCGCGACGGTCCTGATGGTCGTCCTGGCCGTGGTAGCCGCGGTTACCATCATCACCCGGCACGGTGCCGATCCCCTCGACCTCCTCCCGTTGTTGATCGGGACCGCTGTCGGGGTGGCGGCAATCCGATATCTGTTCCCGTCGCCGGTCGGCGACGCCGAAGCGGTTGGCGCCGTCGGCGCCCGCAGCGAGCCGGCCGTCGGCACCGACCGGGAGCCGGCCGGGGGCTGCATCGCCGTCGGTCGTCGCACCTTCCTCCGCCGGCTCGGCCTGACCGGTGTGGCCGCCGCGGCGGCCGGGGTGGCCGCCCGTTACATCCCGACCGGCGCTTCGGCCAGAGCCAGCCGGGCGGCCGT
>JAABUT010000859.1_pt1 | contig 41098 bp, 25 predicted proteins | sample 5559281 | NCBI WGS metagenome assembly JAABUT01 (sample SAMN10711880, study PRJNA513359) | rock metagenome | isolation source: Antarctica rocks | place: Antarctica: Victoria Land, Ricker Hills nord | collected 2016-01-04 | reverse complement strand
TCGTATGCATCTCGATAGTGAGAACTATACGATCTTTATTATCGCTCTAGAAGCGTACAAATCAAAGATTCTATCATTCGAATTAACAAATGATTCGATCTCGTTTCAGCAATATATGAACGATGTTCTATGAGACTTTCTAAATGACTTCTGCCAAGCTTATTTAGACGACATTCTCATATACAGCAAGATTCAAAAGAAGCATAGACAACATGTCAAGATGATACTAGATTGTTTATGAGACGCTGATCTGCAGATAGATATTTGAAAGTGCGAATTCAACGTAGAAGAAACAGTCTTCTTAAAGATCATAGTATTCAAACAAGATCTTTGTATGAACTCTATTAAAGTGAAAGCTATAGTCAATTGAGCTACATCTATCAATCTAAAAGAGATACAAGACTTCGTTGACTTCGTCAATTTCTATCGATGCTTCATCAAGAACTTTTCGAAACTAGTCAAGTCATTCACTCAGCTGACTTGAAAAGACACGTCTTTTGTTTGAAATGAAGTCTGCGTCGAAGTCTTTGACAATCTAAAGAAGCAGATCAGCTCGACTTCAGTTCTGCGTCATTTCGATGTCAAACGTCAAGCTATTTTGAAAATCGATGCATTCAACTATGTAAAAGACGACATACTATCTCAGTATGATGACGAGAATGTGCTTCATTTGATAGTCTTCTATAGCAAGAGCATGATTTCAGCTGAATGCAATTATCACATCTATGACAAGAAATTGCTAACTATCATTCGATGCTTTGAACACTGATGATTCAAACTAGAAGATACTGAGTTATCTATTCAGATGTTTACTGATCATCAGACTTTGAAGATCTTTATGAAAAACAAACAGCTGACTCGACGACAAGCGAACTATCTGAATATTCTATCGAAGTTTAACTTTCAGATTATCTTTCGATCAGGCAAAATAAACATCAAAGTCGATGCTTTAACTAGAATGTCAATGATCGATAGTTTTGAATCAGCTAAAGAAATAGATGATCATTTTCAAACTATACTGATCTCAAATTGAATAGACATTCTATCAATTGAGTTCGAAATCGAATCTGAATACGAGACTAATTTCTATCAACGCGTACATCTAGTCAATCAGAAGAATGAACTATGCAATGAGTATCAACAAGCTATGAACAAAGATGAACTGAAGCTTCATGACATGAAGCTAAAAAACTGTCAAATCATTGACAATGTTTTATTCAAAAAGAGTCTACTATGAATGTTGAAACAAATGCATATGAAATTGCTTTGAAAGATTCACGATCAATCATCAATCTTGCATTCTGACATTAGATGAATGATTGATCTAATTCAATGCTTCTACTATTGATCAGATCATCGAGCAACTATTTGACAATATATTTGAAACTGTCATGTTTGTCAGCGAAGCAAAGCATCTTGAGATGATACGAATGATTTGCTTCAGCCTCTATCAATTTCTCAGCAGCGTTGATAAGATATAGCTATGAACTTCATCACTGAGCTATCTCTATCGAAAAACTATAACGTTATTTGCATGATCATATGTTGTCTCTTCAAAGAACGTCACTATGTTTTCTGTCATTGAGAAGACGATGACATCTCAATTGAAGAAACAGTATGAATCATGCTATGAAACGTCTATCGACTTCATGATCTACTCAGTTCTATCGTTTCGAATAGAGACTCTCAGTTCATATTGATCATGTGACAAAGTCTTTGTAAATGACTGAAGATTCAAGTCAATTTATCAACAGTCTATCATTCAGAGATCGATGATCAGTCGAAACAAGCTAATCAAGATGTTGAATGCAAACTTCGAATCTACTGCAATTACATGCAGAATGACTGAGCTAAATGATTTTCAATGATGAAATTCAGTGACAATTTCAATACATTCTCGACTATCTTGATGATCTCTTTCTACTTCAATAAAGACTTTCATTCTCGAATGAGTTTCGATTCAGATACGACTGATTACAAAACGACTCGTCAACGTATTGAGACTAGAAAGATCGATGACATTGTCATTCAAATGAGCGAACTTCTTATCTTCAATCATCAACAATTGAAAAAGATCAAGCAGATCACTGAAGCTCAGATGAACAAGCATAGACGAGACATCATCTATGAAGTAGATGATCAAGTTTGATTAGTCTTTGAAAACATCAAAATCACTAGATCATGCAAAGATTTGAAAGACAAGCAGCTCGATTTCTATTCAATCACAGTTAAAGTTGAGATCTTCTATCATCTTCAGCTATCTAGAAGCATGAAGCATATACATTCAGTGTTCAGCTCAAAGTATCTACGATCTTCATCAAACAATTCTCTATCAGAACAACACTTTGAATTCTCTAGATCAATGATCATTGAAGAGAATGAAGAGCATTGAAAAGTAGATGATATATTGAACTTCAGACGATATAGAGAAAGACTACAATACAAAGTCAAATGAATTGAGATAGATCGTGACGACGAATGATACTATGTCGATAAAGAAAAATTCGATGACTCGAAGAAAGTTCTGAATGAATTTCACAAGCTATACTTGAATAAGTTGCACTAAATTGAAAACACGATGAATTTTTTGCTTTTATTTCTTTTCTATTCATGTGAACATGAATGTTCAAAGAGAAGAGTAATGTTACGAACATGTCTGAATCGATCAGAGTTCAGATCTAACTCTAATCAATTTGATTAAAGCAAGTCATGATGCTATGTCTAGTTTGAACCTAGCGCATTTCTTCAAGTCATTCTCAGCACTTCTTTTCGTTGTTCAGCACTTTCTTCATTCATTTCTTTCATCATTCTTTTAGATAAACACATCTGACATATTACATTACATCTGTATCGAGTCTAGCGCAGTCTCAAGCCATTATTTATAGAAGAGCTTGCACTCTTTCTCTTCTGTATTCTTAATGTCTTGTTATAGCTATCTTTAAAAAACAATACATACATATCAGTTCTGAGTTTCTTTGATTGAATGATCTAGACACGATCTCAACAATGAAGTGATTGTGCAGATTGTTTATGATCAGTTGCAAATTGAGTCTCTGACTTTGATCAAAGCGAAGTTAATTTAAGAATTCAACAATCACTATGTTAAAAAACTTATTACTTATGTCATTTATTTAAATCTGACTGTTCAAGATCATATGATTGATACAGCTTCTATGTTGATCATTTAATTAAATTAACATCAAATGATTCTTGAAAAAACATGAATGAACAAAATCAATCTAGTAATTGATATGTAAATCAATTTTCTTCAATTTTCAAACTTCATTCTCAATTTGAAATCAATTGTTCTATTCACAAGCAACAAGATAATTACGAAGCAGAAGAATTTGACTTCTACTTTTATATTAAAGAAATCATTCACTATCTTTCAACTCAGTCTGAAATCACTCTCTTTCAGTCAGTTCAATGAAAAGTCAGTTAAATTAATTGAACAGTTAAAATTGTGTGACGCGACTTTAACTAACATCAAAATCTTTAAATCAACGTCAGATTCAATGAACATAGCAATAATAAAGACAGCAACATATAGAATGTTAATTAAACAATCAGATGTCAAGATCTTTACTGTTATCATTTTGAAAATTGATTGACTCATAACTACAGTTGAAAACAAGTTTGAAGAAGTGAATCTGCATGAGCTTTTTCACGTTAAAGCTTTCAAGCAAGTCAAGATTAAGCTTCTCTTTGAATATCACAACTATTTAAACATCTTTGATTAAGTAATGATCAATCAACTATCATTGCATCATTTCTATGATCATAAAATTGAGTTGATCGATGAGAAAATGCTTTCACGAAGCAAACTATATCAGATGTTCAATCACAAGCTTCAGAAGATAAAGAAGTATTTGATTGAACATCTGAACAAAAAGTTCATTTTCTTCAGCTTTGCATCATACATCTCGCTCATCTTATTTGCTGAAAAGAAAGACGAAAGTCTGCATTTCTGCATTAATTATAAAAAGCTCAATGCTTTAATCAAATGAGATCACTACTTTTTGCTCTTAATAGACAAGACTCTCGCTTATATACAAGAAAGCAAATATCTGACTCAATTAAACATCATTGCTGCATTTAATAAATTGTGAATGCATTCAGATAACAAAGATCTGACTATCTTTATCATTTTCTTCAACTTATACAAATATCATGTAATGCTTTTTGAATTAATCAATGAATTGACATTCTATCAACACTATATGAACGACATGCTGTTTAAATATCTTCATCAATTTTGTCAAATTTATTTAAATAACATTATCATTTACAACAAAATCTTGAAGAAACATAAGCAACATGTATGATTAATCTTGAATAGACTACGAGAAGCTGATTTACAGATAGACATTAATAAATGCAAGTTTCATGTTTAGAAAATCATCTTTTTAGAACTTTTGATGTCAATCAAGAGACTTAAGATGAATTCACAAAAGATACAAGCAGTAGTTGATTGATTTACACTCAATAATCTCACTCAGATGCAGTTTTTCATTAACTTCTGTAATTTTTATTGATGCTTCATCAAGAACTTTTCAAAGATTATTCATTCAATAATTTAATTCACTCAAAAGAAGATCATATTTGAATGAAATGAAGTCTGTCAAACTGCATTTAATCACATGAAGAAATGTATGACTGAAACTTTTATACTTCATCACTTTGATTAAACTTACGATTTCATTCTTGAAATTAACTCATTCAACTACGTCAATGATGAAGTTCTGTCTCAATATGATGATGAAGATGTTTTACATTCAATTGTCTTTTATAGCAAGAACATGTTTTCTGCTGAATGCAACTACAAAATATATGATAAGAAACTGCTGATCATAATTCAAGCTTTTGAACATTGATGATTTGAACTGAAGTTGATCAACATTTCTATCAAGATGTTCATTGATCATCAAGCGCTCATCTCATTGATGAAAGATAAGAAGCTGAGTCAATGATAAATGCGTTGAGTTCAGAAGTTAGCTGACTTCAACTTCAAGATAATGTGTTAATCTGACAAACAGAACATTAAGATTGATGCATTAACTTGTTAAGCTGACTTCATGTTTAAAGATTTTGATGAAGAACGCATTTAATATCAAAGAATTACTATTCTGACATTGAATTGAATGAAGATTATTGATTTAAAAAAAATGATCAATCAATTTATAAACAAGTTCTTGATGTGAATGAAATTGACAAGAATTGTACGTTACTTCGCGAAGCAATAGCAAGAGATGAAGTATAATATGAAGATATTAAATTGAAGAATTGTTGAACTCGGAATGAAATCTTGTTTTATAATAGTCAGTTATGAGTTTCATTCAATGAACTTCTACAAATGAATCTGATTCGTGAAGTACATGATCAGTCATTGATTGATCATTCTGAAATTCTTAGAACAGTGAAAATCATAAAGCGAAATTACTATTGATTTTCTATGCAAAAAACGATAGATCAATATATTTGAAACTGCTATGTATGTCAACGTTCAAAGACATCAAGAGATAAATCAAATGACTTGCTTCAATCTTTATTTATATCTAAACAGCAATGATAAAACATAGTCATGAACTTCATTATTAATTTATTTAATTTATATGATTACAACATTATTCTGACTGTCATTTGCAAATTGTTAAAAGAAAGACATTATATTTTTTGCATCATTGATGATGAAGATATCACAGTTGAAAAGACAGCTGAAATGTTGTTTCAATGAATATATTGAACTCATGATTTATCAAGCTTCATTGTATTCAATCAAGATTCTCAGTTCATCTTCATTCTTTGAAAGTTTCTTTGCAAATGACTGAGCATTTCTCTTTGATTATTCATCATTTATCATTCTCAGATTGATGATCAAAGCAAATAAGTCAATCAGAACATTAAGTGATATCTTCAATTCTTCTGTTCATATATGCAGAATGACTGATTTAAATGATTACTTATGATTGAGTTTGTTAATAATAACATCTTGTCATCAATTATTTTTTTGACTCTCTTCTTCATGAACAAGAGCTTTCATTCTCATATGAGCTTTAATTCTGACATTGTCACAATTTTAGTCTTGTCAGACTTAGTCTTTTAATCTTGTCAGATTTATTCTTGCTTCGTCATCTTGACTAGTCTTTATTAAGTCTAGCGTTGACTGAGAAATACATATATGTAGTCAACTTCTTTTCTGTAGCTATCTTTCTTTCATAGCATTTATCTTTTAGTTAAATGCAGTGACACTCATATTGACTCACTTTATGCTGATCTCTAACATTAAATAAATGCTCATCAACTACTCTGCTATCAACAAATAAACGATATGAAACAATTTATTCAGTAAGAAAAATTTGCAAGAGATTCTTCAAATTTGCATCATCATCATTTTAAATCGCAAGAGATTCTTCAATTCTACACTCATTTTCATCATTTTATTTGCAAGAAATTCTTTAAATAAAGCACTTAATTATTCTTTGAAATTCACAAGAGATTTTTTGAATTTTCACTTATCAAAAAATATTAATTCAAAACATCAACTCTTCATTTACTTTTATCTCAACAACTTCTATTTTCTTTCATCATGATACATGATGTCAAGTCAGTTGAGCTTCAAACAATTTATTTGCTTAAAAGCATTATCAATAGAAGAGTTTTGTAATAATTGTTTCTTTAATAACACAAGATATATACAAAAATCAAACAGTAATCACTATTACTAAACTTAAGATTTGAAGATAGTTGAAACAATAATATGTATTAACTACTTACATGAGTTGAGCATGAAGCTTCTATTTAAAAGAATGATCATTGTTATATAAATGTAGAAAAATCATGTCAAATCATTTCTGCTCTGAATGATCACTTTAATCATTTTTGAGTAAGATGAGTAAGTCAAGCATTATGCTCATCATGCTCACTGTAATCACTTCTGATTCAAGCAATCAAAGCAATCACTTCAAGACTTTGATTACTCAATGATTATTTAATTATTGCTTATTACATAATTGCATACAAGAAAATTTTAACACTAAATTCTCTTCTAAAATTTTCATCTTGAAAATCACTTTTTCTTCATATTTTCTCATCATACAATTAAAAACTTTATCTTGTGTTGCAAAGATTTTCTGAAATGTACAAGTTTTAAGTATGCTGTCATGCATTCTTATGAACATTGCAATCACTTGCAAAAGAAATGTTGTATTAACAATGAAATTGATCATTGCATCAAGTGTATGCATCTTGATCACAAGTGCAATCTTACTTTCTTAATGATGAAGTGAAAAAGAATAAAGACAGAATGCAATCATGTTCTTGATGAGTTACTGAACATTCACAAGCAGATGCAAAAAATCTTCGCGAAAGCTATTTATTTGCAAAATCAATTTATGTTTTTAAAAAATAAGAAATAAATGATGATTAAATGAAAGTTTCAAAACATCATTAAGCTTAAGAAGAATGAAAGAAAGACTAGTAAATTATTGTTGAATGATTTTCTTTTTGACATGTTTTTTAAGCAGATTGAGATTCTATCAGACTTTGACTGACTGAGTTTCTCAACTGAAACTATCACAAAAGCATCTGACAGTTCTTAAGATTTTTCTCTGATTCTCAAGTGTTCTCAATATGTTCATAATCTTTTCACTTAACTAATCAATGAGACTGATCTTTGATATTCTGTTGATTCAATATATTTTTTACTTTGTATTCAATGTTTTGACTTTTCAAATTTATTTCTGAAGATTCTGTTTAAATTGATGTATTTGCATTTGCAAATTTCAATAAACAAATATGAAATATTAAATGTATTTTCATAAATGCTGATAAATTTAACTTATAGTTAATTAATTCTTTAATTTATAAAATTTTATAAAATTTTAACTTTGTATGATTCAACTTGTTACTTGATCTTTTTGTTTTGATGTTTCATCTTAATAAATACACTTTGTTTCTTTTCTTAAAAGTAAATTCTTTATCTCTTTTCTTATTTGCATACAGAATCATGCATTTGCTGAAAAACTGTATGTTCTTCTGTAATTCTTTCTGTAACAATTGCAATTGTTTTATTTGTAGTATAACTTTCTGAGTTAATTGTACAAATTCATGCAATTTCTTGAAAGTTTCTGACTTGAATTTGTAGTTTGCAAAGAATGATGACATGCTGATTACTTTCGTTGTTGTGCTATTGAAAGTCAACTGTGCTACTGACAGTAACTGTATTCAATTATTCTGTCTATAGTTAATATAACATCTGAGATACTGTTTCAATGTCTGATTCATTCTTTTTGTTTATTCATTCATTTGCAAATAATAAGCTGTTGACAGCTTATGATGAATTTCTAACTGATTCATCAAGAATTTTCAGAATTTCAATGTAAAGAACTTATCTTTATTTGAAATTATCTCATCTGATAATTCATGATTTGCTACAATCATTCTCAGAAATGTGTAAATTAAATCTTTTACGAATGTTGTTTTCTTGTATGACAAGAAGTATTCATACTTGATTAATTTATTTGTTATAATCAATATAAAATCATACGTTGTTTCAATAACTTTTTCTTTTGACTTAAATAGCTTGACTATAAAGTTCAAAGCTATGCTTTTTCATGCATGATTCAATATGCTGAGACTTTTTAAAAGTTCATAAAGTTTATGTCAATTATATTTTGTATAAATATACACATTGCACTTTCTAATAATATCTTTTATCTGTTTTCTCATTTTCAAAAAATAGTAAATTCTGAATATTCTTTCAATGATTTTATTCAAATTCTGATGTTCATGTATTATTAATTTATGATGATCATTTATCATTTTTTATCTGCATCTTGTTGAAACATAGATCAGATCTTGAAATATTAGTATTTTGTTAATAATTTCAAAGTTTACGTTGTTTTTAATATTCTTTATAATATCTTACGTGACTGAATTCTTCATTAGCTTTAACTTTACTCATTTCTCAAGATTTTTATTGTTGATTTGTAAAGTAGCTACATTTTGTTTATTATAAACAATTGAATCATTCAAGTTCTCTTGTAAAATAGTCTGATTTATCTGTAATTTATCTATCATGTGATCTGCTCTTCTGCTCAAGACATCAATTTTTGAGTTTTCAAATTCTTTTCAATATTGAATTTGAAAGTTGTATGATGACAACTTCTTTGATCATTTAATCTGTCTTTAATTTAAAACTTTCATGATCATAAAGTATAGCAAATTCTTATGATTTATATATACTTGAATCTGATGTCTAAATTCTTTCAGATATACTTTTCATTGTTTGAAAAAGTTAACAATAATTAACAGCTTCTTGTCATGTATCTTATAGTTCAATTCAGCATCTGTAAGCTTTTTGCTGTGAAATGCAATAAGATGCAGATGTTTCTTATCATTTGATTGACTGATACATGCTTCAATAACTTTGTTTGACATATTTATTTCAAGCATAATGAGTTTTTCTGATTCAAACATGATCAGTATTGACTGAAAGATGAACAATTTCTTCAACTTCTTGAAAGCTTCTTCTGCTTTTTCAATTCACATGAATAATATGTTCTTTCTTGTAAGATTCATAAGTGATGAGATAATTTTGAAGTATTTTTCTATGAAACATTTATAAAAGTTCGCGAATTCTAGAAAGAATTACACTTCAATCTTTGACTTTGACATTAATTAAGTAGTAACAACTTTTATTTTCTTTAAGTTCATTCTTAAATTCTGAGACGTGATTATGAATCTTAAAAACTGTACATTCTGTATATGAAATTTACTTTTTTCTGACTTGATGCACAGATTGACTTTCTTCAAAGTCTGTAAAACTTTCTTAACATGTTGCACATGTTCTTTCTTCGTCTTTAAGTATACTATAATGAACTGATTCAAATAATATTATAGCAAGTTATTCACAAAGATCTGAAACATAACTGAAGCATTGATTAAGTTGAAAGACATGATCAAATACTCATAATGTTTTAGTTAAGTGCAAAAAACTATCTTTCACTCATTTTTTTCTTTAATTTATATTTAATTGAATGTTTCTGATATATTGAATTTCATAAATCACTGTGCACTCTGCAATCTATTTTGCAATTCTGCTATGAGCAATAACAAATAGCTGTTTTTAATCATGATGTTATTCAATGCTCTGTAGTTGACACATAGTTTTAAACTTTCATTTAATTTCAAAATAAACAGAATTGAGTATTCTGCTAACAACTGTGATTCTTTAATGAATTTTTTTCACATGTTCTCTTTCAGATATTGTTGCAAAGCATTAAGTTTCTCTGTCAACAATGAATAAATGAACTGTTTCATGAGTTTCTTGTCATCAACAAGCTTAATCTTGTGATTTCATGATTAATGTTTAAGTAGTGTCTTCTGATCACTTTCTTTCTCAAATAAAATCTTATATTTCTGATATTCTTTAAAAATAATAGCGATAATGAGATTCTTCAAGTGATCACTCTGAATCTCTTTACTTCATAACATCTGTGCATCATTGATTTCTCTGAACTCTTCGCGCATTTCTTCGCTCATCATGATGAATATCTTCACATTTTATAATGACTTCAATATTGAGTGCAATTGCGTTGCTTCTGTATCTAGAAATGCAATTGTCTCGTTGACTCAATCAATCATCAAATTGATCATACAAAGTCATGATATGTTTAGAACTATATTGCTATTTGACTGCTGTTAGAAGTCAGCATAGAGCGAGTCATATGAGTGTAATGTAACGAGTATATAAATGCTAAGAAAGAAAAGTATCTAGAAGAGAAGAATCGACTATCTATATGACTCAGAAGAACATAAGCTAACTCTGAATAGAGTTGACTTCGAAACAACTCGATAGCTTAGTGACGAGCGATCGATGATAGTCAGAAACATAGTCATCAACATAGTCATCAACATAGCTATCAACATAGATGCGTAGCTAGAATCGTAACAGTATTTTCTCTCTTCAATGATTCATGTTTGCATGAATGTATTTTCTTAGCCTTGTGTAGAATCGAAATGTCTATTGTAGCAGACTAGCTATGTAGAGAGAAATCGACTTGCTTAGCGAAGAGATCGACTATTGGCTAATGTCATTGAAGCAGACTCACTAGAAGAGAATCGACTAGCTTATTGAAGAGATCGATTGTGATCATGTCATTGAAGCAGACTCACTGCTGATTCAGATCTACTACATAGTAGAGCTTGTTTCGTTCGTTGATTGACTCAATCAAGAGATCAATCATTGTTCGTCTTTGTAGCAGACTCACTAGTTGCACGTGAACTCGATAACGAGTCAGATTCACTGATAGATAGAGCGATGAGAGTGAGTAAATCATTGCATTGAGAATGTTGTTGAAGCAGACTCACTGAGATTTCAATATAGAAACAAGCTCAAAGATTTGCTTGTTGTTGAAGACATTATCGTGTCATTGTAGCAGACTCACTAGTTGATACAGAAACACGAGGTAGATCAATTCGCTGATAGATAGAGCGATGAGAAGATCATTGCATTGAGAATAGATGTCATTGAAGCAGACTCACTAGTTGCACGTGAACTGATAAACGAATTGATTCACTGATGAGTAGAACGATGAGAAGATCATCGCATTGACGATGCCTTTGAAGCAGACTCACTAGTTGCACGTGAACTGGTAGGCGAATCGATTCATTGATAGATAGAGCGATGAGAAGATCATCGCATTGACGATGTCATTGAAGCAGACTCACTGAGGGTTTGCTTCTCGAGATAGAGACTTCACGCAGTTCTATGACTGATCTCGTTTGATTATTCAACAAATTCGAAGAATCTCTTGCGAATCTGAATGAACGATTAATTCGCTGATCTTTGACCTAGTTGAATGGTTTCAATCGTTTGTTTATACTCGCTGATCAGCGCACGAGTTCGAATCTTTTGTTTATTCTCGCTGAATCAGCTCACGAGAAAAGAAAGATGAATGCTGCTGCACGAACGCAAGTCGTTAGATCAAAGTCGATAGAGGGTTGAAGAACTACTAGCAGAAGCACTCGAAGAAATCAATGCAGATTATTTCACTTCGTCTGTAATGAAGAAGCATTTATATAATGTTAAAGATCAGCATAGAGCGAGTCATATGAGTGTAATGTAACGAGTATATAAATGCTAAGAAAGAAAAGTATCTAGAAGAAAAAAATCGACTATCTATATGACTCAGAAGAACATAAGCTAACTCTGAATAAAGTTGACTTCGAAACAACTTGATAGTCTAGTGACGAGTGATTGATGATAGTCAGGAACATAGTCATCAACATAGTCATCAACATAGCTATCAACATAGATGCGTAGCTAGAATCGTAACAACTGCTTTGTAACATTTAAACGTAACTTTTCTCAATGTCATTCAAGTCTCAAATGAATGAATCAAGTTTCTTGATTTATTAGTTCATTATTGTACTTTATGAATGTTTCATTAAAGTTTTGCAAATTGTAAGATTCTTTCTTCTTCTACATAAATATTTGCGCTTTTCTAACAAATTTTGAAAATATGTAATTTCTTGTGCAGTCACTGTTTATGAATATTCATGCTGCGTGATCATTAACTTTAACTCAAACTCATAACTGCAACAAGTTATTAATGAAGATAAATATGCTTTTGATTTTTGATCTTTGACTAAACTTCTTCAATGATTTATTAATCAAAAAGTCTTTTAGTTTTTTGAACTAGAAGTTTCTTTCTTCAATACTTGTTTTATGTACTGAAATTAATTTGTATCACGATTCTAGTCTTCGTCTGATTTCATTCTAATCGAGTCTAGCACAGAGCTGAGAAACACACATATAAGAATCGAGTTCTTTTCTGTAGATACTTTTCTTTCTTAGCATTTATCTATTAGTTAAATGACATCTTTATGACTTGCTCTAGATCGATTTCTAACAGTAGATAAATGCTAATCAACTACTCTGCTATCGACGTGTAGATGATACGAAATAATCTACTTCGTTTATTCAGAAAATTCGCAAGAAATTCTTTGAATTACTTTCATCAAAACACATCTTCAAATTTACTCAAATTTACTTAAATTTATCAAAACAATCACTCAATCAAATCTATCTATCTATCTTTCTCACAATGACACACGACTTCAAATCAGTCGAGTCACAAACAGCTCATCTGCTTAGAAGCACTGCTAGCAGACGCGTTTTCATTATTTCTTTTGATGCTTCAGCTGAATCTCAGAATGTCACTATCTCATGAAACATCAACACAAGTCAACAACTTCATCAATGAACTCATGATCAGTTGAATGAGATCATCAAGATGTTGATCGAGCTAAGAGATCAACGAGACATGACTTTGAAACTGAACAAGCAGTGAATCGTTGTTCAAGTTGAACATGACAAGAGATTGAATCAACTAGAGATCAAACAGATGATTATAAACACTCTAGAAGAGACAAACAAACACTATCAAGAGAAGATGTTGAATCTCAAGAATAAACTCAAAAAAGTATCACATTCAGCGAATCAGTCTCGATCTCGTCAATCTACTGAATCTCGAGTTTCTACGAAATCTTTACCTCGTCAATCTATCGAGAATCATACTCGACGTAAGTCATTCACTTTATTTAATAATAATCATCACAAGTCTTTCAAGTTTTCAAACTCATCTGTATTCATCGACGAGAATGAATCAACATGAGATAGCTGAAGAATCAAGATGAACGACAAGCTTCAGACAAATGTCAATCACTTCGATAATGAAAATATCTGTATTGTCTATGTAATATCTAGACTAGAAAATGATGCTGCTGAACATATCTACGCTTGACGTTGTTATGATGCTTTGCATTCTTACATCTCGATCTACGAGCTATTTGAGCATCTGAAAGAAATATACGATGAACTGAATAGAAATTGAAAGTGTCGTCGTGAGTACAACGCTTTGAGACAAACAGACAAGTCTTTCAATGTCTTCTACTTTGACTTTATGAAGCTATTCAGCTATCTTGAATACGATGATCGTATTCTGATGAACAATCTTCAGAATAAAATCAATAATCGATTGCAGAACGCTTTATCAGTCTGTTCAGAGAACTTTACTTTGCTCACTCGCTTAAGAATCTTTCTTCAGAGTGTGAATAATAAACAGCGAGTCAACTATCAGCTACGCAGTCAGCTTCGCACTATCATCGTCAAAGTCACTGTCGTACCTGATAAATGCGCTGCTACTTCATTGTCAGCAGTGATGACTTCGATAATCAAATATATCAAGTTGACTATCTTTTTTATCTCTGAGTCAGTCAGATCATCTATTATCTGCTATATTTGCAAGATCTCAGATCACTTATTCAAGAACTGCTCTCAGAACAAGATCAACATCTCGACATCTCATGCATTCATCTCTCGTCTACATGAAATCATCATTTCGAAGAATAAAGAGAATAAGAAAATGTCTTTTGAGAACAGCGAGACAAAAAACTAGAGACTTTCATCAAAGACGCGATGAAAGATGTGTTAATTTCTTCAACGATAAGCATGTCAGATGATTCTTTTGCTTCTGAATCTTTGATTACTGAATGTGTACTTTCTAGCAATGAAATTAGTTACTCATTAAAGTCATTGATAAACATTGAAGCTGCTGACTATTCATTCATTGATGAAGTGATCACGCAGATTGTTTGTGATCAGTTGCAAATCAAGTCTCTGACTTTGATCAAAGCGAAGTCAATTCGAGAATTTGACGATCATTATGCTAAGAAACTCATTACTCATGTCATCTATTCAAATCTGACTGTTCAGAATCATACGATTGACACAGCTTCTATGTTGATCACTTGATTAGATCAACATCAAATGATTCTTGAAAAAACATGAATGAACAAAATCAATCTAGTAATAAATATGCAAATCGATTTTCTTCGATTTTCGAATTTCATTTCTAGTCAGAAATCGATTGTTCTACTCTCAAGTCATAAAACAATCACGAAACAGAAGAGCTTGACTTTTACTCATATATTGAAGAGATCTTTCACTTTCGTTACATCTCAATTCAGTCAGAAATCACTCTCTTTCAGTCAAAAGAAGAGCTCAACTGAACAGTTAAAATCGCGTGACGCGACTTTAACTAACGTCAAAATTTCTAAATCAACGTCAGGTTCAACGAACATAGCAATAATAGAGACAGCAACATATAAAATGTTTAGTCAAATGTTCAGATGTCAAGATCTTTGCTGTTATCATCTTGAAAATCGATCGACTCATAACTACAGCTGAAAACAAGTCTGAAGAAGTGAATCTGCATGAGCTTTTTCACGCTGAAGTTCTCGAGCAAGTCAAGATCAAGCTTTTCTCTGAATATCACGACTATCTAAACATCTTCGATTGAGCAATGATTGATCAGCTATTCTTGCATCGTTTCTACGATCACAAAATTGAGTTGATTGATGAAGAAACATTCTCGCGAAGCAGACTATATCAGATGTTCAATCACAAGCTTCAGAAGATAAAGAAGTATCTGATCAAACATCTGAACAAAGAGTTCATTTTCTTCAGCTTCGCATCATACATCTCGCTCATCTTGTTCGCTGAAAAGAAAGACGAAAGTCTGCGTTTCTGCGTTGACTACAGAAAGCTCAATGCTTTGATTAAATGAAATCACTATTCTTTGCTCTTGATAAACGAAACTCTCGCTCGTATACAAGAAAGCAAATATCTGACTCGATTGAACATCATTGTTGCGTTCAATAAACTACGCATGCATTCAGATAGCGAAGATTTGACTATCTTTATTATCTTCTTCGACTCATACAAATATCATGTAATGCTCTTCAAATTAATCAACGAATCAATGTTCTATCAACACTATATGAACGACGTGTTGTTCAAATATCTATATCAGTTTTGTCAGATCTATCTAGATGACATTATCATCTACAGCAAGATCTTGAAGAAACACAAGCGACATGTATGATTAATCTTGAATAGACTACGAGAAGCTGATCTACAGATAGACATCGATAAATGCGAGTTTCATGTTCAGAAAATCATCTTTTTAGAACTTTTGATGTCAATCGAGAAACTTAAGATGAATTTACGAAAGATGCAAGCAGTCGTTGATTGATCTACACTCAATAATCTCACTCAGATGCAGTTCTTCATTGACTTCTGCAATTTCTATCGACGCTTCATCAAGAACTTTTCGAAGATTGTTCGTTCAATGATTCAACTCATTCAAAAGAAGATCATATTTGAATGAAATGAGACTTGTCAGACTGCATTCGATCACATGAAGAGATGTATGACTGAGACTTCTAAACTTCATCACTTTGATCAGACTTGTGAGACTATTCTGAAAACTGACTCATTCAACTACGTAAACGACGAAGTTCTCTGTCAATATGATGACGAAGAAGTACTACATTCAATTGCTTTCTATAGCAAGAACATGTCTTCTGCTGAGTGCAACTACGAAATATATGATAAGAAACTGCTGATTATCATTCGAGCATTTGAGCATTGATGACTCAAACTGAAGTTGACTGACATTTCTATCAAGATGTTCATCGATCATCAAGCGCTCATTTCATTGATGAAAGACAAGAAGCTGAGTCGATGACAGATGCGTTGAATTCAGAAGCTAGCTGACTTCAACTTCAAGATAATGTATCGATCTGACAAACAGAACACTAAGATCGATGCATTAACTCGTCGAGCTGACTTTATGTCTAGAGATCTCGACGATAAACGCATTCAATATCAAAGAACTACTATTCTGACATTAAATCAAATGAAGATCGTTGATCTAGAGAAGAATAATGATCAATCAATCTATAAACAGATTCTTGAGACTAATGAGATTGACGAGAATTGTACGCTACTTCGCGAAGCAATAACAAGAGACGAAGCACAATGCAAAGACATCAAGCTGAAGAATTGTTGAATTCAGAATGAAATCTTATACAAAGACAGTCAGTTATGAGTCTCGTTCAATGAACTTCTGCAAATAAATCTGATTCGTGAGATGCATGATCAATTCTCAATAGATCATCTCGATATTCTTAGAATGATGAAGATCATCAAACGAAACTACTATTGATCATCTATGCGAAAAACGATAGATCGATATATTCGAAACTGCTATGTATATCAACGTTCAAAGACATCAAGAGATAAATCAAATGACTTGCTTCAACTCTTATCTATATCTGAACAGCGATGACAGAACATAGTTATGAACTTCATTATTGATTTATCTGATTCGTACAACTACAACGTCATTCTGACTGTCATCTGCAGATTGTTGAAAGAAAGACATTATATTTCTTGCATCACTGATGATGAGAATACTACAGTCGAAAAGACAGCTGAAATGTTGCTTCAATGAGTATATCAAACTCACGATTTATCAAGCTTCATTGTATTCAATCGAGATTCTCAGTTCATCTTCATTCTCTGAAAGTCTCTTTGCAAACGACTGAGCATTTCTCTTCGATTGTTCATCGTCTATCATTCTCAGATCAACGATCAAAGCGAACGAGTCAATCAGAATGTCGAGCGATGTCTTTGTTCTTTCTGTTCATATATGCAGAACGACTGATCTAAGTGACTACTCATGATCAAGTTTGTCAACAATAACGTCTTGTTCTCAATCATCTTCTTGACTCTCTTCTTCATGAACAAGAACTTTCATTCTTGTATGAGCTTCAATTCTGACATCATCGAGTATGAAAGCATTCGCGAACGACTGCAGATCGCTTGAATCGAAGATATATTCAATCACATGAATAAGACACTGATCTTCGCTCGCGAAGCTCTGATCAAAACACGAAAACAAATGATGAATCAAGCTAACAAGCATAAAAAGAAGATCAATTACAAGATCGAATCAAAGATGTTTCTGAACGAATGAAACATCATTACAGTGAGATTTTTCAAAAAATTAAATGACAAGATGCTCGACTCTTTTCAGATCATTGATCTCATCAACTCATTCTATAAATTGAAACTATCTGAGACTATGCATATACATGATGTATTTCATTCAGAGCTTCTTCGTCTCGTCGTCAATGACTCTCTGTCTGATCAGAAGAATGAACTCTCGAGATCAATAGTGATAAACGATGAAGACGAATGAAAAATCAATGATATACTGAACTTTCGACGCTATAGAAGATGACTTCAATATCGAGTCAAATGAAAGAGTTATGACAACAATCTCAACTGATATAACGCTGACGACGATGAATTTATGAACGCTCAAGAGATGATTGACGACTTTTATATCAAATATTCAAGAAAAGCGCATTAAGAAACAACATTCATGCGAACATGAATAGTCAAGAAAGAAAAGTAATGTCACGATTCTAGTCTTCGTCTGATTTCATTCTAATCGAGTCTAGCACAGAGCTGAGAAACACACATATAAGAATTGAGTTCTTTTCTGTACATACTTTTCTTTCTTAACATTTATCTATTAGTTAAATGACATCTCTATGACTCGCTTTAGATCAATCTCTAACAATTTGAATTGATCTTCTTAAGTGAATATTTCTTTGAATCATACAAATCAAATCTCTTTCTGATGACTTTTATCATCTGTTTAAGCTTTCTGAATATATGATTTTCATCAAAAAGTACATATTCTTCTTGCTTAATGAACTTGACTTCTGTGAGTGACTTTTTCATGACTATGTCATGATATTAAATGTTTTTGCATGATGCAATCAACTCATCTTGCATAATGTTATAAATAACTTGATGTATATCATTCTTGATTTGTTGCATTCACTGTGAAAAATCTTTCTCTTTCTGCTTAAAGAGAATGTACAATTCATTGTACATGCTTATAAAGCTTGCTTGACTTGTGAACTTTCTGAAATCTTTCTTTACTTCAAGATGATTTTCTTCATGATTGAAAGCATCATCTGTCATGATAGTGAATGTTCATAGAATTTTGCTAAGTCGACTTTCTTCTTCAACTGCTTAATGAATAGCTTCTTTAATGCTGTTCAATCTGTTCAAGTCATATGCTTCACTGTTGAGAATCTTTGATTTCATGATCATAATGAATGAACTTTCATCATTATTCTCATCATGCACTTTTGATTGATGATGAATTGCTGTGTAAAAATGATTCTTTCATGAAAGTTTTAAATATTATTCAGAATCTTTCTTATTACTCAAATGAGTGCAACAGTTATTCTTGTAACATGTTATTTATGACAACACTTAATGCTTATCTTTCTGATCTTTTTTTATTGCTGCAAAAGATCTGTCTTGCTTATCATAAAACTTTAACTTGTTCTTGTACTTGTTCTGAGTACAATCTTTGAAGTAGTGATCTAGCTTTTTACATATGTAACATGTCTTGCTTTATTGAACTGTTTTATCACAAGCATTCATTAATATCTTTCAAGTTGCATCTATCTTCATAAATTGAGAATCATAGTATGATTATCATCATCTCTTCTTAAACTTTCAACTTAATATTATTGACATAGTCGATTCTTTATCTTTTTTCAGATGTTTCTTATACTGTTTGTTATTGATGATCATCACTCTGAATATCATTTTCTGCAAGTCAGAAAGTTTATTAATTTTAGTGATTTCATTCTTGACTTTCTCTCGTAGTTTCTGATAGAACTGACTGATGAAAGCTGCATTATTTCATTTCATATTCATTACAATATGCTGAAAGCTGATTGAATAAGTTGCTGCGAAGATTTTCTGTCACAGATTGTACAACTGTCATTCTGCTGTACATTTCTTGTCAATGTCTTCAAATACTCTTCTTAGACATTTCTTAAACATCTGAGAATCACGAAATATTATGTTGATTTTTTCTTCTCATTTCTTTAATTTCTTCTGCAGATAATTCATTAAATAGTGATGAAATTATGTGAGTGCATTATTTTTTAAATAAATGAATGCAAAAAGTACTTTGTTCTTGATGAACTTGAACTGAAATGAGTATTGTTTGATGTATAACTTTATCTGTACTAGATATGCTTCAAGTTTATTTCAATCATCATGATACAAGTTCAATGTTGAAATCTTGATCTTATTTGTGCTGAAGATGCTTGCTTCTTGACTGAGCATGACTCATTCTGACTGACTAAACATGATTGAAAGAAATGAACATCTCTGATATCTTGTAAAAGAATGATGCTTAAAGTGTAATGATTGTTTCTTTAACAACATAAAATATATACAAAGATTAAACAGTAATCATTATTACTAGACTTGAAATCTGAAGATAGCTGAAACAATAATATATATTGACTACTTACATAAGTTAAGCATGAAGCTTTTATCTAAGAGAATGATCATCATTACATAAATGTAGAAGAATCATGTCAAGTCATTTCTGCTCTGAATGATCACTTCAATCATTCTTAAGCAAGATGAGCAAGTTGAGCATTATGCTCATCATGCTCACTGTGATCACTTCTGATTCAAGCGATCAAAGCAATCACTTCAAGACTTTAATTATTCAATGATTATTTAATCATTGCTTATTACATAATTGCATATAAGAAGATTTTAACAAGTTTCACTTCTACTCATTGATGCTTCAGTTGAAGCTGAGAAAGCTGTCATTGCATAAAACATAAACATTGAAGAACAACTGTTTCATTGAGTCAGCAATCAATTCAACAAAGTCATCAATATGCTGAACAAGTTTCAAAGTCAGTGAAACTTAATTTTACAACTCAATAAACATTGACTTTTTGTACAAGATGATCACAAAAAGAAAGCAAAACAACTAGAAGTCACTTTTGATAAATATAATGAGTTAGAGAAAAAGATCAATCAGTTACAAAATGAGCAATTAAACTTCAGAGCAAAACAACGTCAAGCTGATTGATTTATGTCTCATTAAGATACTCAGTCAGCTGAGTAATGAATCAATCAGAAAGTTAAATGAAGCTCAACTTTCAAAACTCACTTTCAATGAGAATCTTTTACTTTATCTGAAAATGAGAATGATCATCACAAGTTCATTAAGCTTTTAAATTCACTCATTTTCATTGAAACAGATGACTTTATCTAAGAGACATGAAACATCAAAATAGCTGACAAGCTCAATGTTAATACAAATCATTACTTTACTGAAAAGATTCATATTGTATATATGATTTTCAGACTAAAAGATGATGCTGATCAGCAAATTTATGCAAAGCATCATGTTAATACTTTCTCACTTTATTAATCACTATCAAAGCTACTGAAACATCTGAAAAAAATTTATGAAGATCAGAATTTGATTTGAAAGTGTTATCATGAATATGTTGCTTTGAAGCAGCTCAACAAGCTCTTCAGCTCTTTCTATTCAATATTCACTAGAATATTCAACTTTCTGAACTACAATAATATCATTCTGATGAACAACATTCAGAATAAAATCAACAATCATCTTCAGAATGCATTGTCAGTTTGTCTCATAAAGTTTAGCTCACTTAATAAGCTTAAAATCTTTCTTCAAGATGTAAATAACAAACAACAAGTTAATTATTAACTACGTGATGAGCAATGAACAGTCAAATTGATAGCAGCTTCGAAAAAACGTTTTGTTTCTTCATCAACATCAACTTCAGTCTTGATTACTAGTTATGTTCAACTCATTACTTTTTTCACTCTTGAATCTGAATGATCAAGAATGTTAATCATTTGCTTCAACTGCAAAGTATTAAGTCATCTTTCAAAAAACTGTTCTCAGCTGAAGACTAGTACTTTAACATCTCATGCATTTATTTCTTGTCTCAATGAGATCATCATGTCAAAAGAAGAGAAGAAATTATTTACAGAGAAATTAAAGAATGAGACAAAAAACTAGTGACTTTCATCAAAGATGCAATGAAAGATGTGTTAATTTCTTCAACAATGAGCAGCTCAGATGATTTTTTTGCTTCGAAATCTTTGACTATTGAATGTATACTATTTAGCAATGAAATTAGTTACTCATTAAAGTCATTGATTGACACTGAAGCAGTTAACTATTCGTTCATTGATGAATTAATCGCGCAGAATATTTATAATCATTTGCAAATTGAATCTTTATCTTTAATCAAGTTCAAATCAATAAGAAGATTCAATGATCATTATGCAAAGAAGCTCATTACTCATGCAATTTATTCAAATCTGACTGTTTAAAATCATATGATTGACACAGCTTCTATATTAATCACTTGATTAAATCAACATTAAATGATTCTTGAAAAAACATGAATGAACAAAATCAATCTAGTAATTGATATGCAAATCGATTTTCTTCAATTTTCGAATTTCACTTCTAGTCAGAAATCAATTGTTCTATTCTCAAGCAATAAAACAATCATGAAACAGAAGAGCTTAACTTTTACTCAAATACTAAAGAGATTTATCTCTTCTGTCATCACTCAACTCAGCAAGAAGTCATCTTCATTCAATAGAATCATGAAATCATCTAGTTTAATCAACTTCACTTCATCTTTCAATTCAATGAACATAGCAATGATAAAGACTGCAGCATATAAATCACTAGTCAAATGATTAAATGTGACTACTTTCGTGATTATCATCACGAAAATCGATCGACTTCTAAAAACAGCTAGAAATAAATCAGAAGACGTAAATCTACAAGAGTTGTCACATGAAGAAATCTTGAAAGAAGTCAAAGCTAAGCTTTCTTTGAAATATCATGACTATCTAGACGTGTTTAATCAAGCGATGACTGATTAACTACTCTCTCATCATTTTTATGATCATAAAATAAAGTTAATTAACAAGAAAATATTTTCTTGAAGTCATCTTTATCATATGTCTGATTACAAGCTTCAAAAGATGAAGAATTATCTGATTAAGCATCTGAATAAAGACTTTATATTCTTTAGCTTAGCTTCATATGCTTCGCTCATACTATTCATTAAAAAGAAAGACAATAGCTTGCATTTCTGCATCAATTACAGAAAGCTCAATGCTTTGATCAAACAAGATCACTACTCTTTGTCATTAATAAACGAGACTCTCGCTTGTATACAAGATAGCAAATATTTTACTCGATTGAACATCATTGTCATCTTCAACAAACTGCATATGCATTCAAGCAGCAAACATTTAACTATCTTTATCATCTCTTTTGATTTCTACAAATATCATGTGATGTCTTTTGAATTAATCAACGATTCGACTTTCTATCAACACTATATGAACAACGTGCTATTTAACTATCTTCATCAGTTTTGTCAGATTTATCTAGATGATATTATCATTTACAGCAAAACATTGAAGAAACATAAGCAACATGTATGATTGATTCTACATAGACTACAAGAGACTGATCTTCAGATGAATATAAACAAGTGTAAGTTTCATGTTCAGAAGATCTTCTTTCTGAAACTATTACTATTCATTGAAGAACTAAAGATGAATCTCAGAAAAGTACAAGCAGTAATTGAATGATTTACTTCTACAAATCTCACTCAGATGCAGTTCTTCATTGACTTTTGCAACTTCTATCAATGTTTTATAAAGAACTTTTCGAAGATTGTTCATTCTCTGATTCAACTAACTCAAAAAGAAATGATATTTGAATGAGATTAAGCTTGTCAAATGATCTTTGATCATATGAAGAAATGAATGATTGAAGTCTTTATTTTTCGTCATTTTGATCAGAATAGAAGAACTATTCTTGAAACAGACTCATTCAACTACGTCAATGATAATATACTTTCTTAATATGATGATGAAGAAACATTGCATTCAATGATTTACTACAGCAAGAATCTGAGTCTCACTGAGTGCAATTACAAGATTTATGACAAGAAATTACTAGTAATCATTCAAGTCTTTAAACATTGATGATCTGAGCTGAAATTGACTGAGTTACTCATTAAGATGTTTACTGATCATCAAGCTTTAACATCATTAATGAAAGATAAAGAGCTAAGTAAACGTTAAATGTGCTAAATACAAAAGCTCATTGACTTCAACTTTAAAATCATGTATTGCTCAGATAAATAAAACATCAAAGTCAATGCATTGACTCATTAAGTCAATTCAGTTTCTAGAAGTTTCAAGAATGAACAATGTTACTATCAATGAACTACAATTCTTACGTTGAATTGAATGAAAATTGTTGATTTAAAGAAAAACATTGATGAATTAATCTATAAACAGATTCTTGAAATCAATGAAATCAACGAGAATTGTACGCTACTTCATGAAGTCATATTAAAAGATGAAGCTCAATATGAAGATATTAAATTAAAAGATTGTTGAGTTCAGAACGAAATACTATATCGAGATGATCTTCTATGAGTTTTCTTTGATGAGCATCTTCAAATAAAGTTAATTCAAGAAGTTCATGATCAATCTTTTATTAATCATCTTGAAATTCTCAGAATGATGAAGATCATAAGAATATACTACTATTGATCTTCAATGCAAAAGACAATAAGTTAATATATTCAAAACTGTTATATTTGTTAGCAATTAAAGATTTCTCAAGATAAATTCAATGAACTACTACATTCTTTACTCATACTTGAACAGCAATGAAAAAACATAATCATGAACTTCATCATTGACTTATCTCTTTTGAAAGACAAAAACATCATACTAACAATGATATATAAATTAACAAAGAAATGACATTATATTTCTTGCTTCACTGATGATGAGAAAATCACAGCAGAAAAAACAGCTGAGCTAATGCTTCAGTGAATATATCAAATACATGATTTACTCAATTTTATTGTTTTGAATTAAGACTCTTAATTTATCTTCATTTTATGAAAGTTGCTTTGCAAAAGACTAAACATTAATTTTCAACTCTTTACAGTCTATCACTCTCAAATCAATGATCAAAGTGAATGAATTAATCAAAACATTGAAAAATATCTTTAATTCTTTTGTTTGTACATGCAGAATGACTGAGCTAAGCTACTATTCATGATTGAGTTCATCAACAATAATGCTTTGTTCTCAATTATCTTCTCAACTTCTTTCTTTCTAAACAAAGACTTTCATTCTTGTATGAGCTTTGAACTTAATGTCATCAAATATGAAAGTTTTCGTGAATGTTTGCAAATGTTATGAACATGTCTGAATCGATCAGAGTTCAGATCTAACTTTAATCAATTTGATTAAAGCAAGTCATGACGCTATGTCTAGTTTGAATCTAGCGCACTTCTTCGAGTCATTCTCAGCACTTCTTTTCGTTTGTTCAGCACTTTCTTCATTCACTTCTTTCATTATTCTTTTAGACAAACACATCTGATCTATTACATCACATCTGTATCAAGCCTAGCGCAGTCTCAAGCCATTATTTATAGAAGAGCTTGCACTCTTTCTCTTCTGTATTTTTAATGTCTTGTTATAGCTATCTCTAAAGAACAATACATACATATCAGCTCTGAGTCTCTTTGATTGAATGATCTAGGCATGATCTCAACATTACATTAAGAATTTCGTTTATCATACGATACAGATACTCATTACTCGTTCAATATACTCGTTCAGGCAGATCAAGTCTAAAGAAATTCGTTTACCTGATGATCGACGTAATTGAAAGACAGAACAACACTAGAAGATCTATAGAATCAACAGCGAGGCTGATTGAATTGCTAGACGACTTACAGCTCATTAAGTACGCATCGTTCATCTCGATTAATAGAATCAGCGATAAAGAATCTTCGTTGATTGCTAGAGAATCAAATCGATTAAGAGAATCAATCAACTCTCAAATCAAACAACAAAAATGAATTTATCTTCTATTGTTGAGCATCACTCTTCGCTCGATCTCTTTCTTTTAAAACACTCGTTCAATTCAATCTCTTCTTTCTTTCTCATCATGTCTCATTTCTTCAAAGAGCATTTCGAAGCTTCACTCTTCATTGTCGAAGATAACGACTCATTCGCTGAAATCATAACATCTTCTATGACTATGAAAGCTTTAAAGAAACGATGCGAAGAGCTGAAAGCTAGACTACAAGCTAGAGAGATTATCTCGTCATCGTCAATCTACTCTGAGCGTTCTAGATCTCAAAAAATACTCGATTCTTCGTTGTTCACTGATGAAAAGAATTCTATCTGAGAGAACTGATATGAAAAAGTTCAGAACAAGCTGAAAATCAACGTCGATCTCTTTTCAAGTGAACGAGTCAAGCTGAGCTATGTACATTTCAGATTATTCGATGATGCAGCTGAGATCATTCAGTCAAGACGCGAACGTGACTGTTTCAACTCATACAAGATCGTCAATGAGCTTTTGAAAGAGCTAGCTCAGTTGTTCAATGACTCAGATAAAGAAGTCAACTTTCGTAGAAACTACTACAACTTGATTCAAGAACAGAAGAAATTCAGCGAGTTTTATACTCAATTTCAACGACTATTCTTCTATCTAGACTATCAAGAAAAACAGCTAATCATCGATCTAAAGAATAAAATAAACTCTCGACTTCGATTCGCTTGAGTAACTCAATTGATTCAACTCAGTACTCTGAAAGAAATTCGTTTCTATCTCATTCGATTGAATAACGATCAACGAGCTATTCGAGAGATCAAGAATAGAGAAGCAATAATCAAAGCTTGAACAACTAAACAGATCATCTTCGCTGAAGAATCATACAAAGCTACTCGTAGAATCATAGAAACGAAGATGACTGATCAGTCAAAATCACGTGACGCTGTTTTGACTAACGTCAAAGAAAATGACTTACTAATCGAAAACTGCTTTCTTTGTCATAAGTCTGATCATACTTCTAAAAAGTGTTTGAATAGATCTTTCAGAATTAACGCATTAGATGACAAGTTTGATCATTCTTTGAACTTCAATTCAGAGTCTGATTCAAAAAACTAGTCATCTCTTTCAGAGTCATCGAAGAGATAGAGATCATCTCTTTGTGCAATCTAATCGACGAAATTTCATCTATCGAAGAGAACTACTTCGAAAAGTCATTTCTAGTCGATGTCACTCTATTCTTGCAAGGCGAATTCTTCAAGCTACGATCTCTGATAAATAGTGACTTGACGATCTACATCTTGATTCATACAAAGCTAGTCGATCAAATATGTCAGAAGCTCGAAATTCAACTCATACAACTAGCTAAAGAGAAGTTAATAAGAGAATATGACGAAAAGCTGATGAAGAAGATCATTACTCATAAAATTCTACTCAATCTCACAGTCGAAAGTCATAAGAAATTGACTGTTTCAATGTTAATAGCTGATATAAATCATCATGACATCATATTAGAAAAGCTCTGAATGAACAAAAATGAAATACTACTAGATATGTGAAACAATGTCATCGTTTTTTCAAATCAATTAGAAGCTCTCATTTCTGTTTTTTCGATGTCAGTCAGAGCTTCACACTCAAAATGATCATGATCATCAAATTCTTCTATCAGTTCAGTCTTCAAAGTGCTTCAATGATCAGCTTCTACTGCTTTGAAAAAGAACTTTTCTATGTTCAGTGTGAAAGCTGAATCTTTTCATGCACTGATTAAATGATCAAAGAAGAATCGCATCGAGATTTTCGTCATGTCGATCGAAGATATTGATAGAAAAATAGTCTACAACACTCAATGTGAACTGAACGTTCTAGACGTCGCTTTCATCAATGCATCAGCTCAAAATCTAGAAGACATCAAAGTCAAGCTATCTTCGAAATATCAGAATTTTCTCGACGTGTTTGATCGAGCTCAAGTCAATAAGCTATCATCTCATCGTTCATATGATCATAAGATAGAGCTCACTAACAATGTCACTTCTTCTAAATGTCGAGCTTATCAAATGTTATTCTACAAGCTTCAGAAGATCAAAGAATATCTGAACGAAAATCTGTCAAAAAATTTTATTACTTCTAGCAAGATCTCATATTTCTCACTCGTTTTATTCGCTCTGAAGATCAATGATGATCTTCGCTTCTGCATCGACTATCAAAAGCTCAATGTTATTATCAAAAGAAATCGCTACTCTCTATCACTCATAGATGAGATGATTGACAAAATCGTTGACTGCAAGCATCTGATTCAACTGAATATAATTTTCGCTTTCAACAAACTTTGTATGCATCTCGATAGTGAGAACTATACGATCTTCATTATCGCTCTAGAAGCGTACAAATCAAAGATTCTATCATTCGAATTAACAAACGATTCGATCTCATTTCAGCAATATATGAACGATGTTCTATGAGACTTTCTAAATGACTTCTGTCAAGCTTATTTAGACGACATTCTCATATACAGCAAGATTCAAAAGAAGCATAGACAACATGTCAAGATGATACTAGATCGTTTACGAGACGCTGATCTGCAGATAGATATTCGAAAGTGCGAATTCAACGTAGAAGAAACAATCTTCTTAAAGATCATAGTATTCAAACAAGATCTTTGTATGAACTCTATTAAAGTGAAAGCTATAGTCAATTGAGCTACATCTATCAATCTAAAAGAGGTACAAGACTTCGTTGACTTCGTCAATTTCTATCGATGCTTCATCAAGAACTTTTCAAAACTAGTCAAGTCATTCACTCAGCTGACTTGAAAAGACACGTCTTTTGTTTGAAATGAAGTCTGCGTTGAAGTCTTTGACAATCTAAAGAAGCAGATCAGCTTGACTTCAGTTCTGCGTCATTTCGATGTCAAACGTCAAGCTATTTTGAAAATCGATGCATTCAACTATGTAAAAGACAACATACTATCTCAGTACGATGACGAGAGTGTGCTTCATTCGATAGTCTTCTATAGCAAAAGCATGATTTCAGCTGAATGCAATTATCACATCTATGACAAGAAATTGCTAACTATCATTCGATGCTTTGAACACTGACAACTCGAACTAAAAGATACTGAGCTATCTATTCAGATGTTTACTGATCATCAGACTTTGAAGATCTTTATAAAAAACAAACAGCTGACTCGATGACAAGCGAACTATCTGAATATTCTATCGAAGTTTAACTTTCAGATTATCTTTCGATCAGACAAAACAAACTTCAAAGTTGATACTTTAACTAGAATGTCAATGATCGATAGTTCTGAATCAGCTAAAGACATAGATGATCGTTTTCAAACTATACTGATTTCGAATCGAATAGATGTTCTATCGATTGAGTTCGAAATTGAATCTGAATACAAGACTAATCTCTATCAATGCGTACATTTAGTCAATCAGAAGAATGAACTATGCAATGAGTATTGACAAGCTATGAACAAAGATGAACTGAAGCTTCATGACATGAAGCTAAAGAACTGTCAAATCATTGACAACGTTCTATTCAAAAAGAATCTACTATTAGTGTTGAAACAAATGCATACGAAATTGCTTCGAAAGATTCATGATCAATCATCAATCTTGCACTCTGACATTAAATGAACGATTGATCTAGTTCAACGCTTCTACTATTGATCAGATCATCGAGCAACTATTCGACAATACATTCGAAACTGTCATGTCTGTCAGCGAAGCAAAGCATCTTGAAATGATACAAATGATTTGCTTCAGTCTCTATTGATTTCTCAGCAGTGTTGACAAGATATAGCTATGAACTTCATCACTGAGCTATCTCTATCGAAAAACTATAACGTCATTTGCACGATCATATGTTGTCTCTTCAAAGAACGTCACTATGTTCTCTGTCATTGAAAAGATGATGACATCTCAATCGAAGAAACAGTATGAATCATGCTATGAAACGTCTATCGACTTCATGATCTACTCAGTTCTATCGTTTTGAATAGAGACTCTCAGTTCATATCGATCATGTGACAAAGTCTTTGTAAACGACTGAAGATCAAAGTCAATCTGTCAACAGTTTATCATTCAAAGATTGATGATCAGTCGAAACGAGCTAATCAAGATGTTGAACGCGAACTTCGAATCTACTGCAATTACATGCAGAATGACTGAGCTAAATGACTTTTAATGATGAAATTCAGTGACAATTTCAATACATTCTCAACTATCTCGATGATTTCTTTCTACTTCAATAAAGACTTTCATCTTTGAATGAGTTTTGATTCAGATACGACTGATTACGAAATGACTCGTCAACATATTGAGACTAGAAAGATCGATGACATTGTCATTTGAATGAGCGAACTTCTTATCTTCAATCATCAACAATTGAAAAAGATCAAGCAGATCACTGAAGCTCAGATAAACAAGCATAGATGAGACGTCATTTATGAAGTAGATGATCAAGTTTGATTAGTCTTCGAAAACATCAAAATCACTAGATCATGCAAAGATTTGAAAGACAAGCAGCTCGATCTCTATTCAATTACAGTCAAAGTTGAGATCTTCTATCGTCTTCAGCTATCTAGAAGCATGAAGCATATACATTCAGTGTTCAGTTCGAAGTATCTACAATCTTCATCAAGCGACTTTTTATTGAAACAACATTCTGAGTTCTCTAGATCGATGATCATTGAAGAGAATGAAAAGCACTGAGAAGTAGACAATATATTGAACTTCAGATGATATAAAGAAAGACTACAATACAAGATCAAGTGAATCGAAGTAGATCATGACGACGAATAATACTATGTCAATAAAGAGAAATTCGATGACTTGAAGAAAGTTCTGAATGAATTTCACAAGCTATATTCGAATAAGTCGCACTAAATTGAAAACACGATGAATTTTTTTTTTTTTTTTTTGCTTTTATTTCTTTTCTATTCATGCAAACATGAATGTTCAAAGAGAGAAATAATGTTATGAACATGTCTGAATCGATCAGAATTCAGATCTAATTCTAATCAATTTGATTAAAGCAAGTCATGATGCTATGTTTAGTTTGAATCTAGCGCATCTCTTTGAATCATTCTCAGCACTTCTTCTTGTTTATTCAGCACTTTCTTCATTCACTTCTTTCATCATTCTTTTAGACAAACACATCTGATTTATTACATCACATCTGTATCAAGTCTAGCGCAGTCTCAAGTCATTATTTATAGAAGAGCTTGCACTCTTTCTCTTCTGTATTCTTAATGTCTTGTTATAATTATCTCTAAAGAACAATACATACATATCAGCTCTGAGTCTCTTTGATTGAATGATCTAGACACGATCTCAACAGCAAACAACTAAAGTCAAGAATATATTTGAACATATGAACAAAACATTGAAGTTTGCTCGCAAGTCACTAGTCAAAACATGAAAACAAATGATGTAATAAATCAATAAACATAGAAAAGAAGTTAATTATAAGATTGAATCAAAGATGTTTCTGAATGAAAAAAACATTATTACAGCAAAATCTTTCAAGAAGTTAAATGATAAAATGCTTGATTTCTTCATCAATTTAAATTTCATTGACTCATCATATAAGTTGAAATTATCAGAGACTATGCATGTTCATGATGTATTTCACTCTGATCTGCTTCATCTCATCGTTGATGATCTTTTGTCTGATCAAAAAAACAATGTTAGAAATCAATCTAAAGCGAGTCATAGAGATGTCATTTAACTAATAGATAAATGCTAAGAAAGAAAAGTATCTACAGAAAAGAACTCGACTTATATGTGTGTTTCTCAGCTCTGTGCTAGACTCGATTGAGTTGACGTCTTACACATATGATGCAGAATTTTCATGACATCATCTATAAATCAGATTCTCGCTAGGCTCGATTAGAATGAAATCAGACGAAGACTAGAATCGTAACATTACTTCTCTTCTTTGACTATTCATGTTTGCATGAATGTTATTTCTTAGTGCGCTTTTCTTGAATATTTGATATGAAAGTCGTCAATCATCTTTTGAGCGTTCATAAACTTGTCATTGTCAGCGTTATATCAGTTGAGATCGTTGTCATAGTTCTTTCATTTGACTCGATATTGAAGTCATCTTCAATATCGTCGAAAGTTCAATATATCGTCGATTTTTCATTCATCTTCATTGTTTATCACTATTGATCTCGAAGATTCATTCTTCTGATCAGACAGAGAGTCATTGACGACGAGATGAAGAAGCTCTGAATGAAATACATCGTGTATACGCATAGTCTCAGATAGTTTCAATTTATAGAATGAGTCAACGAGATCGATGATCTGAAAAGAATCGAGCATCTTGTCATTCAATTTTTTGAAGAGTCTCGCTGTAATGATGTTTCGTTCATTCAGAAACATCTTTGATTCAATCTTGTAATTGATCTTCTTTCTATGCTTGTTAGCTTGATTCATCATTTGTTTTCGTGTTTTGATCAGAGCTTCGCGAGCGAAGATCAGTGTCTTATTCATGTGATTGAATATATCTTTGACATGAGCAATCTGCAGTCGTTCGCGAATGCTTTCATACTCGATGATGTCAGAGTCGAAGCTCATATGAGAATGAAAGTTCTTGTTCATGAAGAAGAGAATCAAGAAGATGACTGAGAACAAGACGTTATTGTTGACAAACTCGATCATGAATAGTCACTTAGATCAGTCGTTCTGCATATATGAACAGAAAGAACGAAGATATCGCTCGACATTCTGATTGACTCGTTCGCTTTGATCGTTGATCTGAGAGTGATAGATGATGAACAATCGAAGAGAAATGCTCAGTCGTTTGCAAAGAAACTTTCAGAGAATGAAGATGAACTGAGAATCTCGATCGAATACAATGAAGCTTGATAGATCGTGAATTCAATATACTCATTGAAGCAACATTTCAGCTGTCTTTTCGACTGTGATATCTTCATCATCAGTGATGCAAGAAATATAATGTCTTTCTTTCAACAATCTGCAGATGACAGTCAGAATAACGTTGTAGTCGTACGAATCAGATAGATCGATAATGAAGTTCATGACTATGTTCTGCCATCGCTGTTCAGATACAGGTAGAAGTTGAAGCAAGTCGTTTGATTTATCTCTTGATGTCTTTGAACGTTGACATACATAGCAGTTTTGAATATATCGATCTATCGTTTTTCGCATAGATGATCAATAGTAGTTTCGTTTGATGATCTTCATCGTTCTAAGAATATCGAGATGATCTATTGAGGGTTGATCGTGCATCTCACGAATCAGATTCATTTGCAGAAGTTCATTGAACGAGACTCATAGCTGACTGTCTTTGTATAAAATTTCATTCTGAACTCGACAATTCTTCAGCTTGATGTCTTTGCATTGTGCTTCGTTTCTTGCTATTGCTTCGCGAAGTAGCGTACAATTCTCGTCGATTTCATTAGTCTCAAGAATCTGTTTATAGATTGATTGATCATTATTCTTCTCTAGATCAGCGATCTTCATTTGATTCAATGTCAGAATAGTAGTTCTTTGATATTGAACGCGTTCATCGTTGAAATCTTTAGACACGAAGTCAGCTCAACGAGTTAATGCATTGATCTTAATGTTCTGTTTGTCAGATCAATACATTATCTTGAAGTTGAAGTCAGCTAGCTTCTGAACTCAGCGCATCTGTCGTCGACTCAGCTTCTTGTCTTTCATCAATGAGATGAGCGCTTGATGATCGATGAACATCTTGATAGAAATGTTGATCAGCTTCAGTTCGAGTCGTCAGTGTTCAAAAGCTCAAATTATGATCAGCAGTTTCTTATCATATATCTCGTAGTTGCATTCAGCAGAAGACATGTTCTTGCTATAAAAGACAATTGAATGTAGAACATCTTTGTCATCATATTGAGACAGAACTTCATCGTTGACGTAGTTAAATGAGTCGATTTCAAGAATAGCTTCACGAGTTTGATCAAAGTGACGTAGTATAAAAATCTCGATCATACGTCTCTTCATATGGTCGAAGGCGATCTGACAAACTTCATTTCATTCAAATATGATCTTCTTTTAAGTGAGTTGAATCATTGAATGAACAATCTTCGAAAAGTTCTTGATGAAGCATCAATAGAAGTTGCAGAAATCAATAAAGAACTGCATCTGAGTGAGATTATTGAGTGTAGATCATTTCACTACTGCTTGTATCTTTCGTGAATTCATCTTCAGTTCTTCAATGAATATCAATAGTTCTAGAAAGATGATCTCTTGAACATGAAACTTGCATTTGTTTATGTTCATCTGTAGATCAGCTTCTCGTAGTCTATTCAAGATTAATCATACATGTCACTTGTGTTTCTTCAAGATCTTGCTGTAGATGATAATGTCATCTAGATAAATCTGACAAAACTGATGAAGATATTCAAACAGCACGTCGTTCATATAGTGTTGATAGAATGTCAATTCGTTGATTAATTCAAAGAGCATTACATGATATTTGTATGAATCAAAGAAAGTGATAAAGATAGTCAAATCTTCGCTATCTGAATGCATTTGCAGTTTATTGAACGCGACAATGATGTTCAATCGAGTCAAATATTTGCTTTCTTGTATTCGAGCGAGAGTCTCGTCGATCAATGACAAAGAATAGCGATTTCGTTTGATCAAAGCATTGAGCTTTCTATAATCAACGCAGAAACGCAGACTATCGTCTTTCTTTTCGACGAACAAGATGAGCGAGACGTATGAAGCGAAGCTAGAGAAAATGAATTCTTTGTTCAGATGTTTGATCAGATACTTCTTTATCTTCTGAAGCTTGTGATCGAACATCTGATACAGTCTGCTTCGAGAGAACGTTTTCTGATCGATCAACTCAATCTTGTGATTGTAGAAATGATGAGATGATAGCTGATCGATCATTGTTCGATCGAACACATCTAGATAGTCGTGATATTCAGAGAAGAGCTTGACTTTGACTTGCTCGAGAGTCTCGACGTGTGAAAGCTCATGTAGATTCACTTCTTCAGACTTGTTTTCAACTATAGTTATGAGTCAATCGATTTTCAAGACGATAACAGCAAAGATCTTGACGTCTGATCGTTTGACTAACATTCTATAGACGACTGCTTCTATCATGAATATGTTGGTTGAACTGAAAGCTGGTTTCAGACTGAACGTCGATTTAAAGTTGACGCTAGACGAAACTGCTTCAAGCGATTTTGACTGTTTGATCAATTTAACGAACTTCTCTTCTGACTGATCGAAAGAGAGTGATTTCTGACTGAGTTGAGAGATAGCGAAAGTGAACGATCTTCTCAGTATATGAGTAGAAGTCAAGCTCTTCTGTTTCGTGATTGTTCTATGACTTGAGAGTAGAACAATCAGTTTCTGACTAGAAATGAAATTCGAAAATCGAAGAGAATCGATTTGCATATCTATTACTAGATCGATTTTGTTCATTCATGTTTTTTCAAGAATCATTTGATGTTGATCTAATCGAGTGATCAACATAAAAGTCGTGCTCATCGTATGATCTTGAACAGTCAGATTCGAATAGATGACATGAGTAATGAGTTTCTTAGCATAATGATTGTCAAATTCGTGAATTGACTTCGCTTTGATCAAAGTCAGAGACTTGATTTGCAACTGATCACAAACAATCTGCGCGATCACTTCATCAATGAATGAATAGTCAGCAGCTTCGATGTCAATCAATGACTTCAATGAGTAACTAATTTCATTGCTAGAAAGTACACATTCAGTAGTCAAAGATTCAGAAGCAAAAGAATCATCTGACATGCTCATCGTTGAAGAAATTAACACATCTTTTATCGCGTCTTTGATGAAAGTCTCTAGTTTTTTGCCTCGCTATTCTTCGAAAAAGAAGACATTTTCTCATTCTCTTTATTCTTCGAAATGACAATTTCATGTAGACGAAAGATGAATGCACAAGATGTTGAGATGTTGATCTTGTTCTGAGAGCAGTTCTTGAATAAGTGATCTGAGATCTTGCAGATATAGCAGATGATAGACGATCTGACTGACTCAGAGATAGAAAAGATAGTCGACTTGACATATTCAATTATCAAAGTCATCACTGCTGACAATAAAGTAGCAGTGCATTTATCAGGTACGACAGTGACTTTAACGATGACAGTGCGAAGCTGACTGCGTAGCTGATAGTTGACTCGCTGTTTATTATTCACATCTTGAAGAAAGATTCTCAAGCGAGTGAGCGAAGTAAAATTCTCTGAACAGACTGATAGAGCATTCTGCAAGCGATTATTGATTTTATTCTGAAGATCGTTCATCAGAATGCAATCATCATAATCAAGATAGCTGAATAGCTTCATAAAGTCGAAGTAGAAGACATTGAAAGACTTGTCTGTTTGTCTCAGAGCGTTGTACTTGCGACGACACTTTCAATTTCTATTCAGTTCATCGTATATCTCTTTCAGATGCTCAAATAGCTCGTTGATCGAAATGTATGAATGCGAAGCGTCATGTCGACGTCAAGCGAAGATGTGCTCAGCAGCATCATCTTCTAGTCTAGATATCACATAGACAATACAGATATTCTCATTATCAAAGTGATCGACATTAGTCTGAAGCTTGTCGTCTATCTTGATTCTTCAGCTGTTTCATGTTGATTCATCTTCATCAGTGAATATAAATGAGTTCGAAAACTTGAAGAACTTGTGATGATCGTTATCGAATAGAGTGAACAACTCACGTTGAGTATGATTCTCGATAGATTTGTTAGAACACGACTCGAGTAGAAATGAGAACTACGACGAATAAAGACGTAGTTCACAGCATGATGAACTCTGATCTAGTAAGATCATGATCACGTGCTAATGATTCGTTATATGAGATCATTGAGATCATGAAGCGACTCTCATGATCAAGAATCTGAGTCGACGAAGTCATTCAGCGACTCAGACGATCGCACGAATCTTCTATGTCTATATAACGATGGTCGTTCTCTTAGATAGAAGCTTCGTGCTCAACTCATGTAAGTAGTCAATACATATTATTGTCTCAGCTATCTTCAGATCTCAAGTCTAGTAATAGTGATTACTGTTTGATCTCTGTATATACCTTGTGTTGTTAAAGAAACAATCGTTACACTTTGAGCATCACTCTTTCACAAGATATCAGAGACGTTCATTCTCTTCAGTCATGTCTAGTCAGTCAGAACGAGTCACGCTCAGTCAAGAAGCAAGCATCTTCAGCGCAGATAAGATCAAGATCTCAACATCGAACTTGTATCACGATGATCGAGATAAACTCGAAGCATATCTAGTACAGATAGAGCTATACATCAAACGACACTCATCTCAGTTCAAGTTCATCGAGAACAAAGTACTCTTTGCATTCATCTATCTAAGAGATAATGCATTCACATGATTTCATCATTATCTAACGAATTATCTGCAGAAGAAATCAGAGAAACGAGAAGAAGAAATCAACACGATATTTCGTGACTCTCAGACGTTTGAGAAACGTCTAAGAAGAGTATTTGAAGACATTGACAAGAAGCGTACAGCGAAACGACAGTTGTACAACCTGCGGCAGAAAATCTTCGCAGCGACTTATTCGATCAGCTTTCAGCATATCGCGATGAATACAAAATGAAACGATGCGACTCTCATCAGTCAGTTCTATCAGAGACTACGAGAGAAAGTCAAGAATGAAATCGCTAGAATCGATAGATTCGCTGACTTGCAGAAGATGATAATCAGAGCGATAATCATCGATAACAGACAGTACGAGAGACGCCTGAAAAAAGGTAAAGAATCGACAATGTCAGTAGTATTGAGTCGAAAGTTCAAGAAGAAACGACGACAGTCATACTATGATTCTCAATCTATGAAGTTAGACGCAACTCGAAAAATATCGACGAACGCTCGCGATAAAACAGTTCAACAAAGCAAGACATGTTATACTTGTGAAAAGCTGAATCATTACTTCAAAGATTGTACTCAGAACAAGTACAAGAACAAGTCAAAGTCTTATGACAAGCAAGACAGATCTTTCGCAGCAACGAAAGAAGATCAGAAAAACAAGCATCAAGCATTGTCGTGAACAGCGTGTTACGAGAACAACTGTTGCACTCATCTGAGCAATAAGAAAGATTCTGAATGATACTTGAAACTCTCGCGTAAGAATCGTTCTTACGCAGCAACTCATCGTCAATCAGAAGCGCACGATGAGAATAGTGATGAAAGCTCGTTCACTATGATCGCGAAATCGAAGATTCTCGACAGCGAAGCATATGACTCGAACAGGTCGAACAGCACTGAAGAAGCTATTCATCAAGCAGTCGAAGAAGAAAATCGACTTAGCGAAACTCTACGAGCATTCACTATCGCAGCAGAAGATGCTCTCGAGCAAGAAGAAGATCGTCTTGAAGTAAAAGAAGATCTCAGAAAGCTTACAAGTCAAGCAAGCTTTATAAGCATGTACAACGAATTGTACACTCTCTTTAAGCAGAAAGAGAAAGATTTTTCACAGCGAATGCAACAGATCAAGAATGATATACATCAAGCTATCTATGACACTATGCAAGATGAGTCGATCGCATCGCGCAAAGACATTCGATATCATGACATAGTCATGAAAAAGTCACTCACAGAAGTCAAGTTCATCAAGCAAGAAGAATATGTACTCTTCGATGAAGATCACATATTCAGAGAATTCAGACAGATGACAGAAGTCATCAGAGAAAGGTTTGATCTGTGTGATTCAAAGAAATATTCACTTAAGAAGATCAATTCAGATCGATTTCAGTACATAGAACAGATACTGAAAGAAAGAGCTTCTAGTTCAAAAAACTAGAAGACTCTTCGATCGACAGATCATTGAAGAAGTCTAGTCGAAGATCGAAAATTGAAAGCATATTTGTCTTCATCAATGACTCGTCGCAATTACGAGTCTGAATCAAGATTAATGATCACGCAGCACGACTATTCATAGACAGCGACTGCACGAAAAATTATATATTTCCAGAATTTGTCAAAAAAGCACAAATATCTACGCAGAAGAAGAAAGAATCTTACAATCTGCAAAACTTCGATGAAACATTCATGAAGTACAATAACGAACTAATAGATCAAGAAACTCGACTCATTCATTTGAGACTCGAGCAACATTGAGAGAAGTTACGTTTAGAAGTTACAAAGCAGTCAGGCAGTGATATAGTTCTAGACATATCATGACTTCGTATGATCAATTCGATGATCGATTGAGTCAACGAGACAATTGCATTTCTAGATACAGAAATGACGCGATTGCACTCGATATTGAAGTCATCACAAGATGTGAAGATATTCGTCATGACGAGCGAAGAAATGCGCGAAGAGTTCAGAGAAATCAGTGATGCACAGATGTTATGAAGCAGAGAGATTCAGAACGATCATTCGAAGAATCTCGCTATCGCTATTATTTCTAAAGAATATCAGAAATATAAGATTCTGTTTGAGAAAGAAAGTGATCAGAAGACACTACTCAAACATCAATCGTGAAATCACGAGATTAAGCTCGTTGATGACAAGAAACTCACAAAACAGTTCATTTACTCATTGTTGACAGAAAAGCTCGATGCTTTGCGACAATATCTGAAAGAGAACATGCGAAAAGAATTCATTAGAGAATCACAGTTGTCAGCAGAATACTCAATTCTGTTTGTTTCAAAATCGAATGAAAGTCTAAGACTATGTGTCGACTACAGAGCACTGAATAACATCACGATTAAAAACAGCTATTCGTTATCGCTCATAGCAGAACTGCAGAATAGATTGCAGAGTGCACAGTGATTTACGAAATTCGATATACTCGAGACATTCAATCGAATACGAATTAAAGAAGAAGACGAATGAAAGACAGTCTTTTGCACTCGACTAGAACATTACGAGTATTTGATCATGTCTTTCGACTTAATCAATGCTTCAGTCACGTTTCAGATCTTTGTGAATAACGTGCTACGACGTTATCTAGATCAATTCGTCATAGTATATCTGAATGATATATTAGTATACTCAAAGACGAAGAAAGAACATGTACAACATGTTAAGAAGATTCTACAGACTTTGAAGAAAGCTGATCTACGCATCAAGTCAGGAAAAAGTGAATTTCATGTACAGAGTGTACAGTTTTTGAAATTCATAGTCACGTCTCAGAGTCTAAGAATGAACTCAAAGAAGATAGAAGCTGTTACGACTTGATCGACGTCAAAGTCAAAGATCGAAGTTCAATTCTTTCTAGAATTCGCGAACTTCTATAGACGCTTTATAGAGAGATACTTCAGAATCGTCTCGTCACTTACGAATCTTACAAAAAAGAACATATCGTTCGTGTGAACTGAGAAAGCAGAAGAAGCTTTCAAAAAGCTGAAGAAATTGTTCATCTCTCAGTCAGTACTGATCATGTTTGAACCAGAAAAACTCATTACGCTCGAGATGAACGCATCAGACGAAGCTATTGAAGCATGTATCAGTCAATCAGACGACAAGAAACGTCTGCATCTCATTGCATTTCACAGTAGAAAGCTTACAGGCGCTGAATTGAACTATGAGATACACGACAAGAAGCTGTTAGCTATTGTCGACTCTTTCAAACAATGAAGAGTGTATCTGAAAGAATCTAGGCATCAGGTTCAAGTATATACAGATCATAAGAATCTGCTATACTTTACGATCACGAAAGTTCTAAATCGAAGACAGATTAGATGATCAAAAGAGTTGTCGTCGTACAACTTTCAAATTCAATATCGAAAGAAATCTGAAAACTCGAAGATCGACGCCTTGAGCAGAAGAGCAGATCACATGACAAATAGATCACAGGTAAATCAGACTATCTTGCAAGAGAACTCAGACGATTCGATTGTCTATAATAGACAAAACGCAGCTACTTTACGAATCGACAATAGAGATCTTGAGAAACGAGTAAAGCTAGAGCTAGCAAAAGACTCAGTCGCGCAAGATATTATAGAAAATATCGAGAACAACGCGAACTTTGAGATTATCAATGAAATACTAACATTTCAAGATCTGATCTATGTTTCAACAAGATGCAGACAAGAGATGATAGACGATCATCACAAGTCAATGATACATGAACATCAGAGTTCGAATAAAATCATTGAGAGAATATCTAGAACCTACTATTTTTCAAAGATGAGAAAACAGATAGAAGATATTATTAGAAAGTGCGATGTGTGTATTCGTACGAAACACAATCGACATAAACTCTATGAACTTTTGAAAAGTCTCAGCACATCAGATCGTGCGTGAAAAAGCATAGCTTTGAACTTTATAGTCAAGCTATCTAAGTCAAAGAAAAGAGTCATCGAAACAATCTATGACTCTATCTTGATTATAACAGACAGATTAATCAAGTACGAATACTTCTTGCCATACA
>JAABUT010000858.1_pt1 | contig 41120 bp, 37 predicted proteins | sample 5559281 | NCBI WGS metagenome assembly JAABUT01 (sample SAMN10711880, study PRJNA513359) | rock metagenome | isolation source: Antarctica rocks | place: Antarctica: Victoria Land, Ricker Hills nord | collected 2016-01-04 | reverse complement strand
CTATAGGAGCTTATCATTTCCTGCCTAAAAAACCTTCCATCGCTTCTCAGTTCCAAACAGATAATACTACATCCCTACAATTGTCTCTGTAACTTTGTCAGTTATTTATATCGAACTCACGTTAATTAATAATTATTGTGAAAAAAAAGAACTTTTCTTTTCTTGAAAAATTCTCCTTTTACTGCAAATCCAAATCCCCCCTTGCAGGATTAATTTTTAGCCTTGCGTATACCCAGCTTTTAGCACAGGCCCCATCTTCAGACTTCACCTCCATCAACTGGGGTACAGCCGCCTATCAACAATATACTGTAAATGAAGCCCAGGGACGGGTTGTGAATGGCAAGCTGTATTCATTTGGCGGTTTTGATAGTCAGAAGCCTGGTCTGCTGCCAATCAAACGTTCTTATGTTTATAACCCCAAGACCAATAGCTGGTCTCCCATTGCCAGCCTGCCGTATACTCCAAACGGAAGTAATTTTGGAGGAGTAACTCATGCAGGTATTGCTACCGATGGGACAGATATTTATCTGGCAGGTGGTGTTACTGCAAACTCCGCAGGCACCGGAAGTATAGAAGGCACAAAACAGGTTTGGAAGTATATCGTTTCTCAAAATAGCTACATTAAAATGCCTGATTTGCCTGTTGATATCGGCAGTGGCCAACTGGAATTCCTGAATGGAGAATTGCATTATTTTGGCGGCTTCTCACTCGACAGAGAGGTAGATCTGGCAACACATTATGTTCTTAATTTGAGTAATCTCGCTGATGGCTGGAAATCTCTTGCTCCTTTACCTCATCCACGCCAACATGCCGGGTCTACTGTTTTCGGAGGCAAAATATATTCAATAGGTGGTCAGATAGGCGAAAATAATACATTAGTAGCTCAAAAGGATGTAAATGTTTATGATCCGGCTACAGACACCTGGACAAGAGTGGCCGACATGCCTGTGCCTGCGGGAGCAACCGGCAGGGGACATATTTCTTCTGCAGTAGTTATATTTGGTCAACGTATTCTTGTTTTAGCCGGAGAGACTGTGCATAAAACGGGTCGAACTGACATGGTATCTGCTTATTCTCCGGCAACTAATTCGTGGCAAAACCTTACTCCTTTACCATCAATACGTTACTCAGGAGTAGCAGCAGTATTTGATAATAATATTTATTACACCGGCGGCTCATCTACCAATATCACATTTAAAGGAACTCCAACCCCGCCAGGCTTATCATTTAGTCCTGCTGCCGTTTCATTTTATGTAACGCAAAACGGAACTGTTGCTGACAGAAATATAAACCTTTTATCAAACCAGGGCACTCCCTCAGTGAGTTTGTCCAAATCTGCTAATAGTGATTGGCTGGTATTGCCTTCGCCCAGGTTGGGATCATTATCTTTCGGCGTAAATCCTTCGGGCCTTCTGCCGGGAAATTATGTTTGTACCGTCACAGCGTCTTCAGGCGGATACACCAATGCCTCCTTGCAGGTTACTCTTACCGTGTATCAACCTAATACTTTAGTTCCCCTCGCTGATGCCTATGTCCGCAATGGAAACTATTCTGCTATTAATTATGGCAGCGATACTTCTTTAGTTGTAAAAAGCTCCACTTCCAGTGGATACACCCGTCCGGCTTACCTGAAATATTCTCTAAATAATATAAGCGGTATAACTTCTGCAAAATTACGGATTTTCGGAGGCAATGCGGATAATACCTCAAACGTAAATATTTCATCGTATGGTGTAGATAGTGATACATGGACAGAAAGCAGAATAACAAAAAATAATGCTCCTGCTGCATCGACCGCTGCTTTAAGTTCGGCAGCCGTAAATAACCAGAAGAAATATTATGAATTTGATGTTACCAGCTATATCAAAACACAGATTGCAGGAGATAAAATAGCAAGCTTTTTAATTAAAGATCCTTCCAATCAAAATATAAGTATTGTTTTTAACAGTAAAGAAAATACACAGAATCCTCCACAATTGATTATTACACCCGCTGATAGCGATGTTACTCCGCCTGTGGTCAGCGTTCAGTTCAATGGCATTTCAAATTCACCCAACACATACAACAACCTGGTTGAAGTCTTAATTAATGCTTCAGATAGTGGCGGGTCAGGTGTAGCCACAACAGAATATAGCTTAAATAGTGGAGTATTTCAGACTTATAACTCTTCATTTTTCATTAATGCCGCCGGTAATTATACAATAAAAGCCCAGGCCAAAGACAGAAGCGGAAATATTACTGTTACCAACCTTGTCGCTTTCAGTGTAGTTTCTACGTCTCAGCCTTTATACGATACATTGTCTCCGGTTGCTGATGCATTTGTTCGTGATGGCAGCTATGCGGGAGTCAACTATGGTAATGATACAACTTTGGTGGTAAAAAGTACTACAACAAGTGGCTATACCCGTTTTTCTTACCTCAAATTTTCTCTCAGCAGTGTAAGTAATATAGTGTCGGCCAGACTGCGCATTTACGGCCGCAATAAAGACAATGCTTTACTCACTAATATTTCCAGCTACGGAACAGATAATGACTCCTGGACTGAAAGCAGTATAACCTGGAAAAACGCTCCTGTTGCCTCAACCGCTGCTTTAAGTACTGCAGGCGTTAATGGCCAGGCTAAGTATTATGAATTTGATGTGACGAGCTATGTTAAAAATCAATTCCAGGGAGATAAAGTTGTGAGCCTGGTAATAAAGGATCCAACTAATCAAAATAGAAATCTTGTATTTAACAGTAAAGAAAACGCAAATACACCACCACAGTTAATTATTGCTGCTGCACCAGATACTGCAAAGAGTACGGCATTAAGAAATATTACAACTACTGCTGTTTCTCCTGATACATTTGAAAAAATCAGGGTCTATCCAAATCCTGTAAATAAAAGATTTAATATTAAATTTCCATTTTATTACGAAGGAAGTTTTGAGGTACAAATTGCAGACCTGACAGGAAGAATGTATAACATTGGTAAAGTAAGAATAGAACGTGGAGGACCGAACCTGACCTTCGATATCTCTAAATATTCATTATCAACCGGAATTTATTTATTAAAAATAAATTCTAATATAAGAAGCGAGGAACTAAAATTAATGGTTAAATAAAATGATTTAAACAAGGCCGATATAAGAGTCATTTACAACTTAAAAAAAGTAAATGACTCTTATTATTATTGTTTATCATATTAATGGGATTTAATAAAAAATGCACATAAAATACCTCAATTGATGATTTGGTTTGCTCTTTTTAAAAATTTGAATTATATTTTTACTCTAAGTCGAAGAATGGATATTACTTATTAAAAAGCTTACAGGTTAAAATTTGGTACAAATAATTGTATGTTGATAATTAAATTTTTTCTTGTACTTTTAATGCCGAATAGAGTTAATCATCGATTTCATTCGTTTAATTTTCTCCTATCACTCCAAGTTTCAGATAAACCCCTCCAATTATTTCTGAAATAAAATATAAAGAATTAAAAAGTTAGCGTCAAACAATGCAACTTTCTGCCATTGCAATCGTCTGATATTTAGTGAAAAATTTTTTTGTGTAAAATGAATTTTGAAGAAATAATGTATCCTTACAGGTTTTTAAAAAAAAAATTTCTTTAGTAATAATGGTACGGGTTTTGACAAATCCCCGATATCCTTATACAAATGTTTCTAACCATTAAAATATAAACTCAACGCCAAGAATTGTGAAAAAATTTACTTTGTCCTCTCTGAAAAATTTTCGTCCCGCACTTATTGTAAAGTTTTGTTTTGTGTTATTAGTTTTAGGAATTACCTATTCCCCAACTATAGCTCAGACCGCTGCAAAGTCTATACTATTTAACCAGGCTTCTGAGTCTGCTGAAGTACAACAAGGCGGCACTCAAAGTCTGGGCGAATACATTACTACCTCAGATAACGCGCCTGTAGGTGCAACATTAAATGCTGTTGATGACGCAGGAAGACTTCCAACCTGGCTTTCTGTAGACGGTAAAAGTCTCAATGGTACAAGCTATACTACAGGTTCTGAAATTTCTTTCGATTTTGATGCTACCAACCTGTCTATCGGCACTTATTACGCCACAGTAACGGCTTCTGCTGCCGGCTACAACAATGGTGTTCTGAATATTAAATTGAGTGTTACCTCTGGGGCTTCCGGCACTTTAGCCAATTTCAAAGTAAACTTTCAGGATTCTGTGACGATGCCTCCTTCTGGTTGGTTGCGCGATTACGGACAGGCTTATGGATCACGCACTTCTGCCAACCAGGGAACCGGCAATGTTTATGGATGGATAAAAAGATCGGACAAGACTCCTCTCGATCTTACAAAAAACGGACGGAAGAGAAGTTCGCCTTCCGATATTCTGCTGGCTACTTTAATGCATATGCAGGCTAATAATCTAAGTTCATTTAGCGGGACCCGTGTAGAAGGGATATGGCAGGCACAGGTTGCAAACGGAAATTACGAAGTAAGCGTTTCTGTTGGAGATGGTACGCAAACTGACAGTAAACATTCTATAAATGTTGAGGGAGTAAGAGCTATATCACAATTTGTTCCTACATCAAGCGCTATGTTTAAATCAGCAACTGTTATTGTGTCTGTTGCTGATGGATATTTAACGGTTGATGCTATTGGCGGAACAAATACTAAAATAAACTGGGTCACTGTTAAGCCTTACACCGGCAAGAGACCTTCTGTTGTATCAGTTAGTCCGGATAACAGCTCTGTAAATGTCAGCACCAATACTTCTATCTCAACAAGTGTTTTAAAATTGCCCAACAGCGGAATAAATAATGCCACTATTACCTCAGCAAACGTATATCTTACCGAGCAGGCAACAGGCACGACAATATCTGCCAATGTGAATGGTACAGGTGGCGGAGATGCTATAACACTCGTTCCGGCTTCTCCCCTAAAATCAAACACTGCTTATAATTTCAATATCACTTCAGGCGTAAAGGATTTAACAGATTCTTCGTTTATCCCTTATTCCAGTTCCTTCACTACCGGCTCTGCAACTGCCAGTGACCTTACTAATGTCCAGTTTGACAAAATCACCCTTCCGAATGCTACAGGACAGCATTCGAGTCTCACGATTGGACCCGATGGTAAGCTTTATGCCTTAACTATTGATGGAATAATTAAGCGATTTACAATAAATGCTGATGGCACATTAGGTACTCCTCAATTGTTGTATTCCCTTCAGGACGAGTATGGTACACGTACTCAAACACTTGCTGTTGGTTTTACATTTGACCCATCAGCAACTGCCACCAATCTTGTTGCCTGGGTTACTCATGATAGCTTCGTCTTTTACAACGCTCCCGATTGGGATGGCAAACTGACAAGGCTGAGCGGGCCTAATCTTGAAACAGTTCAGGATGTACTGATCAATCTGCCAAGATCAAAAAAAGATCATGTTACCAATAATGTTGCTTTCGGACCTGATAAAGCTTTGTATTTTACCCAGGCAAGCACTTCTGCAATGGGAAGGGCCGATCAGACCTGGGGCTATAGAAATGAACATTTACTTTCTGCTGCTGTTTTGAGACTGGACGTTTCAAAACTTGGCACGCTTCCTCTTGATGTGAAGACTTCTGAAGGCGGAGGTTCTTATAATCCTTATAATCCCAATGCACCTTTGACCATTTATGCATCAGGTGTTCGCAATGCTTATGACCTTGTATGGCATAGCAACGGCAGTTTATATGTTCCGACAAACAGTTCTGCGGCAGGAGGCAATACGCCGGCATCAGTAAATGGTACACTAAGGCCTGACGGTACTGCTTATAACGGACCTTCCGTTCCCGCCTTAACCAATGTTCAGCAAACCCCTTCAGATTACCTTTACCGTGTGGTAAAAGGAGGTTACTACGGGCACCCCAATCCATTGAGGGGCGAATATGCAATGAACGGTGGAAACCCTACCGCTGCAATAGATCCCGCTGAGTTAACAGATTATCCTGTAGGAACTGTACAGGACCCTAACTACCGTGGATACTCTTACGATTTTCAACTGCATGCCTCTCCCAACGGAGCTATAGAATATAAAAGCAATACTTTTAACGGGGCTTTGAAAGGAAAACTGCTGGTAGTGAGGTACAGCCAGCACAAAGATATCATCACCCTTACGCCCGGCGGAACCGACAATGATATCGTAAGCGCTACCGAAGGGTATTCCATCAATGGTTTTTCGGGCTTTGATGATCCTTTAGACCTTACACAGGATACAACAAAGGGAAATATTTATGTTTCAGAATATGGTGGAGGTGGAAAGATTACGCTCCTGAGACCTGTTGTAGCTACGATGCAGACAACTGCTAAAACATTAGCCCCGGTTGCAGATGCTTACGTTCGTAATGGAAGTTATTCCGGTACCAATTATGGAAGCGACACATCTTTGCTAGTCAAAGGTTCTGCTACCAGCGGTTACAACCGGTCAAGTTACCTTAAGTTTTCACTTGGTAGCGTCACTACTGTTAATCGTGCAATTTTGAGGTTGTACGGCAGGAATACTGAAAGTACCGCACTCATAAACATTTCTGCCTTTGGTGTAACAAATGATTCCTGGACAGAAAATGGTATCACGTTCAGTAATGCGCCTGCTCCCCTAACCCCTGCCTTAGTTTCTGCCAGGGTGGATAACCAATCAAAATATTATGAATTGGATGTCACGAATTTTGTAAAGAAGGAGTTCGCGGGAGATAAGATCGTAAGCTTTGTAATAAAAGATACAACTAACGGAAATAAAAGTGTGACTTTCAACAGTAAAGAAAATACGGCCTTTATACCTCAGTTGTTTATTACTGCTGACACAGTCAGACAAACTATTTCTTCATCACCTAAGACCTTTACCCCGCTCGCTGATGCATATATCCGTAACGGCAGTTATGCAGCTAACAATTATGGCACTGATACCTCGTTGCTTGTAAAAGGTGCTTCAAGCGGATATACCCGTGCTTCTTATCTTAAATTTCCTCTTGACAGCGTGAAGAATGTGAGCTCTGCAAAATTGCGTATATATGGCAGTAATATGGGAAATTCTACAGTCGTAAACATATCCGCCTTTGGAGTAACGAATGACTCATGGACAGAAAAAGGCATCACATGGAATAATGCACCTGCTGCTCTGTCAACTTCTTTAAGTTCTGCAGGTGTTAGTAACCAGTTGAAATACTATGAATTTGATGTTACCGGTTTTATTAAAAATGAGTTTTCAGGAGATAAAGTGGCAAGCTTTTTAATAAAAGATCCGGCTAATCAAAATATAATGGCTGCTTTTAACAGCAAAGAAAACACTAAATTTCCACCTCAATTAATTGTTACAGACTCTGCAAGTTACTCTTCTGCTGCGCGTAGTGCAATGGCAGTAGTTCCTGCACGTGTGTCGCCAGTAAGGCCATCATGCGATGATACGATGGAAGTTGTAATACCCGCAGATAATAAAATACTTCCTTTGTCTCTTGCTATTGATCAGGAGAAACCAAAAGTTTATCCAAATCCTGTACACAAAAGATTTAATATTCAGTTTGGAAGTAAATATACAGGCGATGTAACTTTACAAGTTGTAGATGCCATGGGTAAAACATTCGAACTCGGCAAACGCAAACTTAAGCCTGGCGGAACTATTTTAGATGTGGATATAACAGGCTTGTTTTTAAAACCCGGGGCATATTTCTTAAAAATAAACTCAGATACAAAAATTGAATTAATAAAACTAATTGTTCAATGAGCAGTTTAATAAAAAGAAGATCCATTTAAAGTTATTAAATGGATCTTCTTTTTGTTTATGTACATTCTTATTCTTCGTATAGTAGGCTCGCCTCATCAGCCTTCCATGGCTGAAGCAAAATTAATAAAGATCTCTTTCTTATCTTTTTATGTCTTTCTGATATTCACCCTTTCTTTCTATCCATTTAAAGTCTTCAGATCTTGGCAGTTGTTCAAAAGTTGGTGAGACAATTTCTGAGGGCACAGTTAATTTACGTTTTACAGTATCCATCCATGCACCGTCTACTGTAATTATTGCAGAAACAATATTCCGGTTTTTAATTATTTCATGTTGCATTGTCCATCTGCTATACGTAGATGAGCACTGTTTTAAAACAAGATTGATAGAAACTGAATCATTAAAGTGTACTTCCCTTTTAAACAGGCATTCTTCTCTGAAAAGTATTGGTCCTAAATTATTTTGCATCAACACTTCGGTAGTTAACCCGTTCTCTGTTAAAAAGCACATTCGAATATACGCGCCCATGTCATAATAAACAGAATGACGAATATGAAAGTTAGGATCGAGGTCACTCCACCTGATTTCAACATTTTTTGTATAAGAAGTCATTATATTAGTTTAGGCTGTGGAAAGAGGAAAGAGCAATGCATCCTGCATTTAAAGGAACTCGATTAAAAATAGGTGGCAGAATAAATTTATGACAGAATAATTATTGAAGTAAAAAGTATTGAAAGTTATTTAGAATCAGTTTGTTCAAACATGTACTTATTTAAATATTAGAAAAATTCAGACTACGCCTGTTAACTAAATTTCATCCTGAAAAATTAAAAGCAGAAATAATAGGATGATTACAATTGACAGATTAAGCAGCAAAAAACTAAAAAACAAAGCGAAAGTACTTGTGTATTATGAAAAAACTCTTGAATTTCTCTGCGTTTAAAACCGCCGCTCATTCCATAAAATCATGGCTTAGACTTTTTACCTTGTGGTGCGCCTGTTTTTCCGCCTCCAACCCTTGACCCGGAACCCTGACCATGTGAGCCGCTCGCTGAAGTAGAGTCTCCTCTTGCACTGTTCATAGCAGAGGTATCGCCTGTCTGCATCACACTGTCAGATGCTCGTTTTGTACTATTTCCTGATGTTGCAGCTTTCGAAGACATAGTACCGTTAGTTTCAGACTCGCTGCTGCTGGTTGGCGAGTCGTTTTTTCCGCCACCGCATGCAGTAAATGCTGCTATTGTGATAATTGCAAATAACCTTTTCATTGCCTTGTTTTTTTTGAATATATCTATAAATAGTGCGTCTTATTTATGGGATACCTGTTATTTTAATCCCATTATACAATTCCTTTGCCAGCTATTTTTTCCTGAAAAAAATTCTTATCGGCACGCCTGTAAACTTAAAGTTTTGCCTTAACTGGTTTTCCAGGTAATTTTTATAAGGGGTTCTTATATCATCTGGATAATTGGTAAAAAAGGCAAAAGAAGGCACATTTGTAGGCAGTTGAGTAATGTATTTAATTGTAACCGGATTACCCCGAACCACAGGAGCATGGTAAGACTCTACTGCCTTCAGCATTACATCATTGAGTACGGAAGTAGACACTTTACGGGTTTTATTTTCAAAAACTTCCAGTGCTGCCTCCATTGCCTTCATAATCCTGGTCTTTTCTTTTACAGAAATAAAAATAATGGTCACATCAGTAAAAGGTGCAAGTTTTTCTTTCAATTGCTTTTCATAATCCCGGGCAGTATTGGTTTCCTTATCTACCAGGTCCCATTTGTTTACCAGCACTACTATGCCCTTTCCTTTTTTTACAGCAAGGCTGAAGATATTTAAGTCTTGTGCGGTTATGCCTTTGGTTGCATCAATCAAAAGCAAACATACATCTGCTTCGTCCATTGCTCTGATCGCCCGTATTACAGAATAAAACTCAAGGTCTTCACTTACTTTTGTTTTACGGCGGATGCCTGCCGTATCTATCAGCACGAATTCTTTCTGAAACATATTGTAATAAGTGTGAATAGTATCACGTGTCGTGCCTGCTATCTCACTTACTATTGTACGCTCCTGCCCTACCAGTGCATTTAAAAGAGATGATTTTCCTACATTCGGCTGGCCAATAATGGCAAACTTGGGAAGTTCACTTTTTTCAAGCGCATCTTCCGATTCCTCCTGTGTAATGAGCACGACCAATGCATCCAGAATTTCTCCCGTGCCGCTGCCACTTACGCTGCTCACAAAAAATACTTCGTCAAATCCAAGGCTATAAAATTCTGCTGCTTCCAGCAATCTTTCGTTGTTATCTACTTTATTTACACATAAAAAAACCGGTTTTGTGCTTCGCCTCAATAAGTCTGCAACAGACTCATCAAGGTCTGTAATGCCTGTCGTTACATCAACCATAAAAATGATAGCATTAGCTTCCTCTATAGCAATTTTTACCTGTTTGCGGATCTCTGTTTCAAAAATATCTGAAGTATCAGGCACAAATCCACCGGTATCAATTACATTAAAAGACTTGCCGCTCCATTCCGTTACACCATATTGCCTGTCACGCGTAACGCCGCTGACATCATCCACTATGGCCTTTCGCTGTTCAAGAAGGCGATTGAAAAAAGTACTTTTGCCCACGTTTGGGCGTCCAACTATTGCTACTGTAAATACCATTATTCTTTTTAAAATTCCAAATAAAAAACTCAAATTAAAACCATTCTCTTAATAGCCTTATCCCTATTGACTTAATGCCCATTGACTTACTTATCACTGACTTAATAACCTGATGACTAAGAATTATACCCATACTCCCTCAGTTTCAATTCATCGTCTCTCCACCTGTTTTTTACTTTTACAAATAACTCCAAAAAAACTTTTTGCCCAATAAATTCTTCAATGTCTTTCCGGGCTAAGCTGCCTACCTGTTTTATCATTTTTCCACCTTGCCCAAGTATAATTGCTTTCTGACTTTCTCTCTGAATTATGATGTCTGCCTGTATTTTTACCAGGCTGGTCTTTTCTTTAAATTCATTTACCACCACTGTTGTATGGTACGGAATTTCATCTCCGAATAATTCAAAAATTTTTTCCCTCACCATTTCCCCGACAAAAAATTTCGTTGGCAAATCTGTCAGATCTTCTTCATCATAAAAAGGTTGACCTTCTTTCAGGTATTTTAGTATTAATTCAAGCAGTTTGTCTGCATTTTTTTCCTGTGTTACTGATATGCCTATCCACTCTTTGCAATAAGATTTGGCTGAGAAAAAAGTTTTTGCTTCTTCCAGTTTACTCTCATTGGCAAGGTCAGTTTTTGTAGTGATTACAATTGAGGGCACTTTTAGTTTTAATGAGCTGAAAATAGTATCAGCTTCCTGCCAATCGCCGTTTACTTCTGCTAATAATAAAGCAACATCGGCATCTTCGAGACTGCTTTTAACAGCTTTCATCATCTTTTCATGCAGCTTGTACTTAGGCTCTATAATGCCGGGAGTATCTGAAAAAATGATCTGGTATTCCCATTCTTTATTTAAAAATGCTTTAATGCGATGTCTTGTCGTTTGCACTTTATGGCTTACGATTGCCATCTTTTCACCTATCAAAGCATTAAGCAGGGTACTTTTCCCTGCATTAGGCTTGCCAAATATATTTACAAAACCAACTTTCATATTATAGAATAAACATCAATCAAATTATTAGATATGCGGCTATTATTAAGCGCAAAAGTAAGTGTTTAAAAACTAAGCGGTTTTATAAATGACTTTTAAACAAAAGAAGTATAAAAATAAAGCACTTTAAGCAGGTAAAAAGATGATGTTAAAAAAAGAAAAGACTTCTTCCCGGCTTTTTAGGACACCGTATTCTCCCTGCATCCATGTAACTTTGCACATCTTTTTTTGGGTTATATTTTTCGTTATATTAATTTATCATTTCATACAAAAAATAACATAAACTCAAAACATTGCTTTACAAACTTCTTCTCAGAAAAAATGTTATTAGTTTATGAAGTTATAAAAACATTATTCGAGAAAAGATGAATAAAGAGGGGTACCGGCAAAAGGCAATGATACAACGATGTAAGATGGAAGAACAAGGGGCGGTAATAAAATAGAAACTAAAACATATAAATACGACATTTAAAATGAACCTATTCGAAAAGCAGGCAAGAGAATTTTGGGAAAGACACATAGGACCCAACGAAGAGGAAACAGAGCAAATGCTGGAAACAATTGGTGCAGCATCACTGGATGAGCTGATGGATAAAACTGTTCCGCGTAATATAAGAATGGAAAAGACGTTAGACGTGCCTGAGCCAATAAGTGAGTATGAGTACCTTAATGAACTTAGAAAAACAGCTTCTAAAAATATAGTTTTTAAAAACTATATCGGTCAGGGTTATTATGATACAATAACACCATCTGTAATTTTGCGAAATCTTTTTGAGAACCCGGGATGGTACACGCAATACACGCCCTACCAGGCTGAGATTTCGCAGGGGCGCCTTGAAAGCCTTCTGAACTTTCAAACCCTGATTAGCGACCTTACTGCTTTGCCGGTAGCGAACGCTTCCTTACTTGATGAAGGAACGGCTGCTGCTGAGGCTATGTCTATGTTCTTCAATAATAAGAACAGGAGCGAAAATATAACAGCTCCTAAATTTTTTGTTGATAAAAACATTTTTGCACAGACGAAAGATGTACTTGCTACGCGGGCCTCTCCGATAATGATTGAACTGGTAACCGGCGATTTTAGAACAATTCAATTAGATGAAACTTTTTTCGGTGTTATCGTTCAATATCCAAATAGTGACGGATCAATAGAAGATTACCGGGAATTTTTCGAAAGAGCGCATGCTGTGAATGCAAAAGTAATAATGGCGGCAGATTTGCTCGCGCTCACATTATTAACACCTCCAGGCGAACTAGGTGCTGATGCAGCGATCGGTTCTTCACAAAGATTTGGTGTGCCTGTGGGATTTGGCGGGCCTCATGCTGCTTTTTTTGCTACTAAAGATGAATTCAAACGTGTTATTCCCGGCCGTATAATTGGTGTAAGTATAGATGCGCAGGGTAACCGTGCATTACGTATGGCATTGCAAACACGTGAGCAACATATACGCAGGGAAAAAGCAACCAGTAATATTTGCACTGCACAGGCCTTACTGGCTAATATGGCGGCTATGTATGCAGTATATCATGGAGCAGACGGACTGAAAAGAATAGCAAAACGGGTGAGCCTGTTGGCTCATGCGCTTGGCAAAGAACTAACGCAAATGGGTTTTGAGCAGGTAAACAGGTATTACTTCGATACGGTAAAAGTGAAAGTGAACAATGTGGCTGCAATCCGCCAGGTTGCTGAAGCGAAAAAAATTAATTTTCATTATTTTGAAGATGGATTTGTTGGCATTGCAATAGATGAAACAACAGCACAATGTAATTTGCTTGACATCCTTCATGTGTTTGCAGAAAGCAAAGGTATGGGCAGTGCCGGCGTTATATTTGAGTATGATACTGATCGTGATAATATTCCTGCCGGGTTAGCCCGTGCATCTTCTTTTTTACTACATCCCGTTTTCAATACCCATCATAGCGAAAGCGAGATGATGCGCTACCTGAAGTTTTTGGAAAACAAGGACCTAAGTCTCGAACATTCCATGATACCGCTTGGAAGTTGCACTATGAAACTGAATGCTGCAACAGAATTAATTCCTGTTAGCTGGCCTGAATTTTCAAAAATACATCCTTTTGCCCCTGCTGATCAATGGCAGGGTTATCATGACATTATAGTTGAACTGGAAAAATTGCTGAGCAACATCACAGGATTTGCTGCAACATCGTTACAACCTAACAGCGGAGCACAGGGTGAGTATGCCGGCCTGCTGGCCATTAAAGGTTATTATGCCCATAGAAATGAAGCGAACCGCAATGTGATTCTAATACCTATTTCTGCGCACGGGACTAACCCTGCAAGTGCAGTGATGGCCGGTTTTAAAGTGGTTGTTACCAAATGTGATGAAGCAGGAAATATAGATGTGAAAGATTTAAGAAAGAATGCTGAAAAATATAAAGATGTTCTTGCAGGTTTAATGGTTACCTACCCAAGCACACACGGCGTATTTGAAGAAAATATCAGGGAGATTTGCAACATTATTCATGAAAATGGCGGAATGGTATATATGGACGGTGCAAATATGAATGCACAGGTTGGTTTAACCGCTCCCGGTTATATCGGGGCGGATGTCTGTCACCTGAACCTTCATAAAACATTTGCTATTCCTCATGGCGGCGGCGGCCCGGGGATGGGGCCTATCTGTGTAAATGAAAAGCTGAAGCCTTACCTGCCGGGAAAACATGAGGTACCGGTTACCGGTTACAGGTTACAGGTTACAGGCTGCAATTCCGTTTCTTCCGCACCTTACGGTTCTGCGAGCATTCTTCTTATCAGTTACGCTTATATCCGGCTGCTTGGGGCAGAAGGGCTGAAGAGAGCGACACAATATGCTATTCTTAATGCTAACTATATGAAGGCAAGACTCGAAGGATATTATAAGATATTGTACAGCGGAAGGAACAATACATGTGCTCACGAATTTATTGTTGACCTTCGCCCATTCAAAAGCGCCGGTATTGAGGCAGAAGATATTGCGAAGCGACTGATGGATTATGGTTTCCACGCTCCTACCCTAAGCTTTCCGGTGGCTGGTACTATTATGATAGAACCTACAGAAAGCGAACCTAAAGCTGAACTGGACCGTTTTTGCGATGCCTTAATTGAGATACATGAAGAAATAATGGCGATAGAAAACGGCACTGCAGACAAAACAGATAATGTATTGAAGAATGCACCACATAGCATGCAGGTAATTACTGCTGATAAATGGAACCATGCTTATACCCGATCACAGGCAGCCTTTCCCCTGGATTACATGAAGCAAAATAAATTTTGGCCGGCCGTAAGTCGTGTCAATAATACTTATGGCGACAGGAATTTAATATGCATCTGTGAGCCCATCGAAGCTTACGAGGAGATAGGTGCATAGCAGAACAATAAAGTATTGAATTACCGGTAATGATATTTGTTGAAAATACCGGTTTAAAAAATGACCGGTGTTTTTTTATGGTAATTCAGACAGCTCACTTCGGTTAATCAACTGACTTTCATCCTTCTTTTAGCACATCTACGGGTGTTTTTGAATACGCGGAACTTATCACTACAACTCTGGTTCGTCCTTGTTTCATCCTAATCTTCTTAAGTCCTGATAATCGTGGTTCTATAATCACGGTTCTATCTCAATCCCAATTTTTTTCATTAATATAGATGCATTCATGCTGTGGCAAACTCCTTGTTTTAATTTATAATCAAAGTAAAGCTCCTCTCCTTCTACCTGTACGTCGAAATGATAATTGCTTATTGCATTGCCGAATTCATTTTCAAGGTTTGCCAACTCTACATCATGAGTAGCAATTACAGCTACTGCCTGCTCTCTTATTAACTGCCTGATTAAAGCTTCTGAGCCAGTGTGACGGTCAAGTGAATTTGTTCCTCTTAATATTTCATCAAGCAGGATAAACACTTTTTCGTGTTGTTTTACCTGGTCAATTATGCTTTTTAGTTTTTTTAACTCTGCATAAAAAGTAGAAGTATTTTCTGCAAGGTTGTCTGCAATACGCATGCTGCTGTATAGATGAACCAGGCTAAAAGTAAAAGCTTTTGCACAAACAGGGGCACCCATCTGAGCAAGAACCAGGTTTACAGCAATACTTCGCAAAAAAGTGCTTTTTCCCGCCATATTAGACCCTGTGATTATACTTATTTTGCCTGTTCCGTCTGTTGCAAAAGAATTATCTACACGTTTTTTTGCATCTATCAACGGGTGGCCGATTTGCTCTGCTGAAAATGTAAAATAAGTGTCTTTTATTGCAGGAAAAACCCAGCCGGGATGGTTGAAGATTAAGGCAGCCAAAGTGTTGATGACTTCAATATTTGCAAGAATATTAAACCAATGGGCAACCGATTCGCCATGTTTTGCTTTCCATTTATACAAACTATTCGTTTGTCTTACATCCCAAAGAAAAAAAGTATTGAGAATTATAAAAACAAAAACATTTAATCTGAAGTCAAAGCGTTTTAATATTTTCTTAAGTTCTTCAATGCTTTCCGAACCATTTTTTTCTGATAACAATATTAATTTGTACGAATCTAAAAGAGGCGATACAGCAGGAATATTCTCCACCTGCTTCAATTGTTGGCCGATAGTATCTGCTTCAGGGCCTATTTTAGATAAAGCAGTATAAGTTTCCCGCACTTTACTGCTTGTATATTTTGCTATGAAAAAGAAAATAAGAACGAGCAGTGTAAAAACTGATGAATTTATCCAATCAACCAGATAGGCTGCGAGGCTGACTAAAGTAATTGCGGTAAATATATGAGGAAGAAATTGCCAAAACTTTTGTTGTAAGGGAGCAGGCATGTTTAACCATGAAGTAATCCGCTTTTCAGTCAAAAAGGTTAAAGGATTAGCCATGCCTGCAGATTGTAACTGCTGCCTCCATTCATAATGCGGTGCGAGGTTTTTTGCGGCCTCCTGTCTTTCTATAATTGTATGTTTATCTGAAACATTCAATAATAGTGTTGCCAGCAACTTCTTTGATTGCTCCGATGTACAGCGGTTGATATATTGATAAATGGAAGCGCGGCCAAATAAATCAATATCTGCAGCATACGGATGTTCGTCCGGAAGAAAAGAAAGCCCATCTTCGCGTGTATAATAGTCACCATTTAATATAGATAATTCTTCATTGTTAATCCCAAGCAATCTTTCCGCCGTACTGATCTTTTGGTTGTTATCTGCATCTTTTGATACAACATAAAGGAAAACACCAATACCCGTAAAAACAGCTATCCATACAGTTATAGCCGAATTGAAGAAGAGGTAATAAATAATAGATATAATACTCATTACAAGGATTAGCCTAAGCCAGCCAAACATACTTTTTTTTCTTTTAAGGTGCTTTAGGGTGTTAGCATAAGAGTCAATCTGCTGTTGATAGATTTCGGCGGGTATGATCTGCATTGAAATTAACGTTAAAAGGAGAGTGAGTATGGATAGCTTTGGAAAAAGGACTGGATTTTAATATACGTTTTAAGGATCTTTTTTTGAATCTTCTATTACATGAAGAAGCTTTATACTTTCCACAGTCGCTCACTTTGCCAATTTAGCTTCATACCTAAGGCATTAGGATCAACACTTGGATATTTAAAAAATAATGCTTCTAATTTATCAGTAAATTGATTACCGGGATTAGCTGCATTTAAAAGATACTTCATGCAGCATAAATGAATATACAACATGTGCCATTCATTTTCTTTAGGAACGTCAGTAATCCAAAAGGCAGGAGGCTTGCTTAAAAGTTTAGGTCTGCCAGGCAGGTTTCGATTCCAAAGCCTGCTATGATGGGCACAGTAATTTCTTATTTGCGCTATTGATTGAAGCCAGCTTGGCAAATAGGTATGATTTACAGTTTGAAATGCCTCGGCTATTGTATCTTTTGATTTAACCGAAGGTTTAAGATTTCCATATAATTTTGAAAGGCTTCCAAAACTTGTAATTTCTAACGTTTTCCAGGCAGGCGGAAAACGTTGATCATCTTTATGCTTTTTATAATGCTCCTTTATAAAAATATCTTTTGACCGTTCTATTTCTTCTTCAAGAGTGGCGAGTGTTTTAATTAATTCGCGGCTATTATTAAATAATTCCGTATTTTGAAACCACCACGCATCAAACTCTAAAGACAAATGATAAATAAGTTTTGTACGAAGACTTATTTCTATTCTTTCAATTACATCAAAAAGCAGCAAACGGAGTTCCCTATCAAAATTATATAAGGCAATTACGTCACTAAACCGGCTGTTTGATTTAAAAATGTGCTTCTCCTTATCTGCCTGCATAGGCCACCAATATCCCGAAAGCCTGTAATAACTTATATTACTTAGATAATGTTCTGCATTATCTGCCTCACTTATTTCGAGACCTCTTTCAACCAGTTGTCGTATTTGATGCTCTATTGAGATTGCTTCTTTAGAATACATATATTAATTAAAAAACCCCACCTGGTTACCGCATTTGCAGTGAGTGGGGTAATATTATCTTTGAAAAGGTAAGGTTGTAAAAGCAAAAGACACGCCCTGGTACGCTGATCTTACGTGTAGCGTGGCGTGTACTGTTATTGCAAAAGTAACTTTTATTTGAATTAAAAACTTTTTTTTTCAAATAGTTTTTAATTCTTTTAAAAAAATTTAAATGGCAGATATCTTTAGAATTAACTGTTAAGATAACTATTGGAATACTAATGTTTTGTAGATTTGCAAAACAAATGGGGCTGTACCTGGTTTTGACAGCATAGGTTGTTGTGGGTATAAGCATGCAGTGCGTTGGGTTATTAGCACTTTAATCTGAAGACTCAAAAAACAAAAGGCGAAAATACTTACGCCATGGCTGCCTAATTCAGAGAATTAGCAACCATTATGGCCGGGAATGCAGGCTGACCTGTTGCCACGCTTCCCCGCCCAATCAAACAAACAAAACGGGTTGCCACTGCAGAAGGCTGTGACTGCAGTGCAAGATCATCCAGCTAAGGAGGTAATTGGTCTGTCCGGTTCCTGTTATTTCCTGACAAATAATTCCGGAATAAGCATGTAGAAGGCTTATGGCAGATATGTTTGGACAGCGGTTCGACTCCGCTCAGCTCCACCTGAGGGGACTTTCTCTAAAAGTCCCCTTTTTTCATCTACTATCAAGAGTGATTTTTCTTTTAAAATCAGTATGTTATGACTAAAAATATTCATTAAATATCTGGTTCGACAAACTCCGCTATGATAGTACAGTTTGTTGTCGAACACCTTCCTCAGCAATTCCTGCTTCTGTAATGTGTCGCAACTTTCAAAAACAAACAGCATATCCGCAAACTTCGACAAATTACTATTGACAACAAAAAACATCTCATTCATATCTACACTATATTTTTCGATCTCCGCTACTAATGTGATCCTTTGCTGATTGTAGGTAGTGTGCCATCTGTTATAACTATCAAACTTCAATTGATCCGCTATGAACTTCTGTTCCACGCTCTCGAGGTTCTCCTCCGCTTTCTGTAGCTCACGTTTTTTTTGTGCAACCAGTTTTTTATTCTCTTTAAGCTTAATCTCCGTTAACTCCTCAGTCATCTGCTTCAGCTTTATTATATACGGCTGTGGTACGCTTAAGTAACTCATTATTTCAGTTACCTGGCTGTGTACTTTTTTTGCAGCAATATGATTATGTTCTCTGCTGGTGTGGCATCTATAATAATAAAACAGATTGCCATTTCTGCTCCGCGAAGGCCCTCCAGTCAGTAATCTGGAACAATGGCAATGCAGCACTCCACGCAACGGCAATTCATCACTCACCGTAACCCTTGTTTTCGGCTCACGTTTTATTTTTCGTTGTACCTGCTGCCAGGTAAACATATCAATTATTGCCTCATGATTGGCAGGAAACAAACCCCCTGGCATTTCACGCCACTGTTTCACCAGCTGCTGACCACTATAAATTGGCAACGACAAAATCTTTTGCACATAACTGTTACTTGTGAAAGGGAAACCCATTCTTTTGGCTTCTTCCCTTATTTTGTACAAAGGTGTATTATGCAGGAAAGACTCGTAAATAAACCTGACAACTTTAGCCTGCTCCTCCAAAATCACTAAACCTGCTTCTTTACCTGTTCCCTCCTTTGTATAGCCATATGGAGGTTTGCCATGGATATATCTGCCTTCCCTCGCTTTGGCAGTATATATGCCGCTGTTAACTTTGTTTGTTCGCCTGATATTGTCATCCTCAGCAAGCAGTAAACTTAAACCCGTTCTGAAAAAACTTCCATTATCACGGTAATCAAAAGTAATCCCTTCTGTCACGCTTACTATCTGCACATTATATTTCGTCTGTAGTCTTTTAGCCATTGTCAAAGCCTCCCCTGCATCGCGACTAAAACGATCCATCTCACACACTACCAGGTAATCTACCATCTTATGATACTTAGCTATAAAAAATGAAAAAACGACCTCTTCCTTTCCCTTCCTTTCCCTTCCTTTCCTGCAGTGATAGTTCCGTGAGTATTCAGTGAATGATCTGCGAGTACTTTCTGAATAGTTTCTGAAGGAATTTTAGACTCCTGGGGTCTATTAATAGATTGATGGGTTTTGAAAGTGCGAATGACGTAATAACTTTCACCATTGAAAGTGAAGGGTATGATCATAAGGGCTTTTATAAGCTGGTCAATCCAATCCTGAATAGTTTTTATCCGCAGGTCTTCATCAAAAGGAAACAGTTCAGATTTTATTATAAAGGAATCCGCGCAAACCACACCTTCATCATCGGCTAAATTCCATAGACCAATAAACATTAATCTTACATCACGCCTTAACCGTCCAAGCTTTTGATCTTTCCAGAAAGAGGGCTTAATTGTTCGTATTCTCGGCATTGAATATTTTATCTATTGTCAGGAAATGAATTTTGCCTGAGGGAATGGATAGGGGAAAAAAATCTAATCTTTTTTTAGTATGTTCAGGTAAACCTGGCTGCCTAATATTGGATGGTAAGATGGCCGATATTCAATATAACCCAGATCCTGCAGTTCTTTCATGCATTTATGATAAGTAGCCTGCCCGTTAATCTTTGATATATGCATAATTTCCTGCCGACTGATGGATACCGGATTTTGATTATTGTTCAAATTCCAGCATTTAAACAATGCCATGTATAAACTGATATGACTGGTAGTTATACCCTTGTCATTTACAATTGCTACATAGAACGCCATTAATTGATCTATTGCCAGCATAACTATTTTACTAAATCATGATATTTGAGATTCCAGCAATTGCTGTATGTCATCATGTTTGTAATAATGCACACCTCCGATTTTTGAAGATCGAAGTTTTCCTGATATCCGCAGAGTTTGCAGTTTTCCTGACGAGATATTTAAAAGCCGGCGAACATCACTTGCTTTTAGCCATTGTTTTACCTGAGATGCTTGTTTAGGAGCAATCAGTTGTTTTATATCATTTAATAACTGAATGCGAAAATTTTGCAGATCTTCCTTTGTAATAATTTCAACTGCCATAAACTATTTTTAATTGTTCTTATTTTAAATAATTGTATTAAGCACCTAACTCCTTTATTGAATGTTTCATTAAATAATTTAGAAGTATTGCGCTGGGTATTATTTACAGAGTATATATACTTTGCTGCCCTGATTTCTTTTATAAGAAGGTATATAGCTGATATAACCATAATCACTTAAATCTCTGATGCATTTATGATAAGTAGTACTGGCTGAAATTTTTGCTTTGCCCATGACTTCATAACTAAATACCTGAAATGGATTTACATACTGTTGTTCCTTCCAATACTGAAGCAATGCAGCATAAATACCAATATGAGTTGTGCTTATCCGGCAATCATTTTCAATAGCCAGAAAGAAATCCGATAATGGTTTTAATGCTTCCATAAATAATAATATTAAAATGTATAAAGCATTTGTGATGACATTTATTACAGGGAATGCCCTTGCTTTTTCTTTCTTTTATTTGATGCTTTTGGAATTGAATCACTCTCATCCATATCACCCTGGTTTTTACTTTCATTTTTAGCATTTTGCTTTGTACTATTGTGCTCACCTTGTCCCTGTTTCTCCCCCTTGCTATGGTTATAATTAAGGCGCTTCATATTACTGTCATAAATATTAATAGTTTTAAATTGAGGGTTAGCTTCAATAAAATGCTTTTGTTCTCCGCCGCCCTGAACAAACTGTACCAAAGACAAAGTTGTTTGCAGGGATTAGTACGCCATTGATAAATACATCATTTACTAATCGCAACTTTACCGTTGAACCATCCACGATACTTTGCGTTTCGTGTATAACTGCCTGGATAGCATTTGAGTTGTTGTTGATTGCTGAAACATCGTCTAAGGAATAAAAAGAGTTTTGCTGATTAGAATATTGCCTGCCGGTATCATTGCTGAGGTTGCGGTCGCCTTCATTACTGAGAAATGAAACAGGGTTGATATGATTGTTTGCTGAAACTGCAAATACCTGTCCTTTTCTTGCTTCAGAAGTCTGTCGAATTTTTTCCTGCAGCAGCTCCGGATGTTGCACATCAAGTATCTTATCTATCATTATATTTAATTGCTGCATTTCAGGGTCGTCGCCATTTTTTTGATTCATGGTCTGCATCATTTGCTCTAAGTGATTAACATAACTGCCATTTATATTCGTAGTATTTGCAGGCTTAAAATCATTATTATAATCTTCTGTTTTTGTGTCTTATTGTTGTATGTTAAGGGGTGTATTAAGTTCTGCAAGTTTCTGATAACTTTCGCTTCATTGGGATCACCATAAGATATATTACTATAAGTTGACCAACACAGGATATAATTTGTATCTTGAGACCTTTACTACAATTGTAAATTGGCAGAACCAATAATACACCTAATTGACCATGACATCGAGGCAGACACCTGCCGCAAATTTGTTTTGCCAAAACTGAAAAATGAAAGTAGTTGGACAGATGAGCAAATCATGGAGCAACGACCATTCACTGCGGGAAAGATTATTGTGATAGGAAGAATTGGTAGAAGAAAAAAGGCAAAGAAAGCTGACTACTTACTTCGCTATACCCAAAATTTTTTAATTGCAGTTGTTGAAGCAAAGCGACAATACAAAACAGCAGCCGAAGGAATGCAACAAGCAAAAGAATATGCTCAAATCCTCGGACTTAAATTCGCTTATGCAACTAACGGAAAAGAAATATTAGAAGTGGTGGAAGAGTTTGGGGTGTTTACTGTTGAAGTAAGTTATTGTAAGAAGGTAGGGATTAAAGATAGTGCCCAGAAAGCAAATGAGTTGTTGAAGAAGGATAAAAGTTATGAGCAGATGTTGGTGGAGAGGAAGTAGGAGATTTCATTTGTACCTGGCTTTTGAGCATAGACCACTTACAATTCCTTTCTTACAAGTTTCTCAACAGCTTCACGAAAAGTTTCTCCTATAGGTAGCTCCATATCTTTTATAAATACGCTTGTTTTCCGTACAGCAGTGAGGGTTTCAATTGCAACCATGTAGGACTTGTGAATACGAATAAATTTTGAAGGTGGAAGTTCCGGCTCGATTGCTTTTAGACTACTACGAAACAGCAGCGGTTTGTTAGAACTCTTCAAATGTATCTTAACATAATCTCGTACGCCTTCTATAAGAATTATGTCGTTAAACATAATTTTTACCTGGCTATAATCGGCATTGAGAAAAAAATAATCAGGCGCCGGTGAAGGGGGATTTTGATTTTTGTACAATTTCAGTTCGTGCAATTCTTTTGCCCTGTTGCACGCTTTTACAAATCGCTCTGAGGTTACCGGCTTAACCAAATAATCTACTACCGCTAAATTATAACTTTCTATAGCATACTCTTTGTACGCGGTGATGAAGATCACTAAAGGCTTATTTTCAAGGCTTGCAATAAATTCCAATCCTGTTAAACCCGGCATTTGTATATCAATAAAAATAAGGTCAATTTTATTTTCCTGTAAAACTTTCATCGCATCAAATGCATTCCGGCTCGAAGCAACGAGTTCTAAATAAGGAACGTTTTTGATATTATCTGCCATTAGCTTTAATGCTAAAGGCTCATCATCAATAGCAATACATTTCATTATTTTAAGATTAATTGTAACGAAACTGTAAACCAATTATCCTTTTTATCTATAGCTAAATTGTGTTTACCGGGATACAAAAGCTCTAATCGTCTTTTTACATTCGCTAAACCAATTCCTGACGTTTTATCTTTTATTGCTTTGGTGTCTTCAAATTTATTTTTTACCGTAAAATGAAGCTGATTATTATTGACCTCCAGGTATATATGAATTTCAGGATTTTGCAACAGTACATTCCCATGTTTAAATGCATTTTCCACAAATGGTATTAAGAGCATAGGCTCTATGGTATGCCACTCTTCCTTTACATCTAATGACTCTTCTAAAGTAAGTTCATCGCCATATCGCTGCTTTTGCAAATCAATATAGTCTTGCAGGTATTCCACTTCGTTTTTTATGATCACTTTGTCTTCATCTGTTTCATATAACATGTACCGCATTAATGAGGAAAGTTTCATGACTGTAGGTTCCAGGTCATCGCTTTTAAGCCGGGCTAATGCGGTGATATTGTTCAAAACATTAAAGAGAAAGTGAGGGCTAATTTGTGAGCGTAAGAAAGATAGTTCAGTTTTAAAATGCTCACTTTGCTTTTCTTTTATCCATATATCAGCCTTAGCCTTATCTGAGATGGCTTTATAAGCGGCGCTCACCGCAACGGTAAAAACAAAGGGAATAAAATTATGTTCAACTGAGTGGTATATACTAAAGAGGCGCGGAATAGATAACACACGAAATAAAATGTTATCCAGCAGTATCACTATGCAAAACATGCCGGCAAGAGTCAGCACATAAAGCGATATTTTTCTTTTATATATGAAACGGGGTATCAGCAAACCTGCATTGAAATAGAAGAGGGCTACCCAAAAAAAGTTGAGTGCTGTATTCAGGTACAGAAATACATTTTGGTCATTTTCTTTGTGGTGGGAGTCTCTCTCCACGTCCGCACTGAAAATGTAAGGGATCAGAAAAACCATCAGCCATATCAGCACATGTAAAGCAATGGTCACCCATCCTTTTCTGTCTCTTTCTGCCTTGTAAGCGCTTTGCTGCATTTCATTGAAATTAAGCCGTTCTGTGTTCTAATGTATTAGCAATAAAATAACCGCAGCAATGACGCCTGCAATGGTAAGGTAAACCCCGGAGCTGAAAAGCTTTGTTCCCGGCTTAAACATCCAGAAAGCGGAGACAGACATGAAAAGCAAGGCAACACCAAAGAGTGTGGTGAAATAATGTGCCACGCTTTCAGTGGATGATTTGTGCAATTCTGTAAAAGGAACGAGCCAGGAATACCATTCTTTAGGTGTGTATTTTGCCATGCCTGTTTCAGCGTTGTATGTACCTTCCTTAAAATGCAGCATGTTTCCTTCTGTTTTACTCACTTTGAAGTCCCGCAATCTCAAATTCGGACCTAGCTGAGATTCAGACAAGTTTGATGGCAACTGCTTTTCCTGTAAAACATCATGCTTTAATAAATCTGTATCTCTATAAGTTTGTAGCAGTCCGCTTAGTCCATAGATAATGACTAGTCCTACAATAAAGAACCCGATTTTGTTGTGCAGATAACGCATGTACCAGCGAAGATTCTTCTTTGTGCTTGTTATATTTTCTTTCATGTTTAATTGATTTATAATTTAATGTCGTTTACTTAAGCTCGTGCTCGTCATTGCAAGGAGGAACGAAGCAATCCGCTCTATCAATGAAACTGCTTTCTATTAAGTTGGGCAGCAGATTGCTTCGTTCCCCGCACTGACGCAGTTCTAATTTACCTGTATTCTTTTTTGCTCATCTGTTGCCTGGCTTGCCTTAGGCTTTGATTGTTTACCAAACCTGAAAACAAAAGCAATATTAACCACTCGTGTATCCCTGGCTCTGTTCACTGTAGACTGTACGTTCTGGAAGTTCTGGATTTCTCTGATGGTTTGTGTATAAAAAATATCGCGTACGTTTAGTTTAAGACTCGCCTTGTTGTTTAATAATTGTTTGGATATACCTGCAGAAACCTGCCCGATCGGAAGCGAGACAGCCTGTCCTTCATCGCGGTCTTTGGTAGTATATACACCCAATAATTCAGCTGACCAACCCTTTTGAAAACTAAACTGGTTGTTGATGTTAAGAGATAAAGCAAGTTGTTTTGCATTGAGCGAATAACCGTTCACCTGACCGTCATATTTGTTTTCATAAAGGTTCGCGAAAAAGATGCTTGTGTACCATTTGGTAAAAGGAATGGTAGCACTTTCTGCTATGCCAAAGTTATACCTTGTACCAATGTTGCCGACACTGCGAATGATTAAAGAATCGATGTTTACAAGCGTTTCATTCATCATGTTGTTGACAACACTATAATTCAAAGTGGTTGTAAACATGTTTTTATACGTGTGGCTCAATTCGAGGTTATTACTGAATTGCGGCTGCAACCAGGGATTGCCTGCCATGCGCATATATTTATCAATGTATGATACAAATGGATTCAATTGCTGGTATGCAGGGCGGTCAATCCTTCTGCCGGCGGATATACCAAATTGATTGTTTTCATTCAACTGGTAACCGATAAAAGCCGTCGGAAATAAATTTGTATAACTGCGGCTGAAAGATGAATCCTGCTGACCTGAGTATGAATTCTGAAGTCCCTTGTAATTTGTATTCTCTGCCCTTAAGCCTGCCTGTACGGTCCAGTCACCAAATCTTTTATTTATGTTCAGGTAAGCTGCATTAATGTTTTCCCTGTAGTTGAAATCATTACTGAGAGAATCCTGAAGGGGAAGAATATTTTTCAGATAAGAAGTTAATTGCAGCTGTTCATTTGGATTATAGCTTAAACCATTTACCTCCTGGTTGCCAGAGAAGTCATAATGCAGGTAATCCAAATTTCCGGTAATGTCCTTTTTACTGCTATCAAGCGAGGTATGAAAGTTAATGTTGAACGTTCCGTTCTTCCATGTATTATCAACAGTTCGTGTTGTTCTTTCTATTGAAGTAATGTTACTGTTGCCATCCTTCAGGTAACTCGTTGTAAAACCATGCTGGTTTTGCGGAGCCACAAATCCTGTTGCTACAAAACCAACCGTTGTTCCAGGATTGATGAAATAATCCAGCCCCAGTTTCAAATTATTATTTTGAGATTGACTGATATTGTGAGTTAACTGGTTGGTGCTATTTCATGCAGCTTTTCTATTGCTGCATTAAACTTTTCTACATAATCCTCATAAGGTTCCATTATGATTTCTTCAATGGCTTCCTTGTTTGAGAACAATGTAATGGCATCATCTGTTTTAGATTTCAGGTTCCTGAAACAAACAATATTGCCCTGCGATTTTTGTTCATTCAAAATCCTGTTTGTTCGGCTGTAAGCCTGTATCAGTCCATGATATTGAAGGTTTTTATCCGCATACAAAGTATTCAAAGATTTACTGTCAAAGCCGGTTAAGAACATATTTACGACCAGCAAAATATCCACCTCACGGTTCTTTACACGTTTTGAAATATCCTTGTAGTAATTGTAAAAGCTTTCATTGTCTTTGGTGCTGTACTTTGTTCCATACATAGCATTGTAATCAGTAATGTAGGAATCTAACTTATCTCTTGTATGTGTGTTGATTGGAGGAGCATCACCTTCCATTAAACTGTTTTCAGGAAAAAAACCATTTGCATCAGTATCATCTTCGTTAACACCATAAGAGAAGATAGTTGCTATCCTTAGATTATGTTCACCTGCATCTTTCTTTGCTTTAAAAATATCGTAATATTTTATAAGTGCATCTACACTGCTGGTGCAAAACAATCCTGTAAATTCTTTGCGATGAGTTTTACGGTCGTGATTGTCAATGATGTAATCTGCAATCTTTGTTAACCGCTTTGGATCTTCCATCAACTCTGCCTTATCAATTTCTTCTACCGGAATATCTATGCTGGTTTTGCTGTCTTCCTTATATTTATAACGACCTACATACTCTACCGAAAACTTTAATACATTCTCATCTTTTATCGCATCAGTAATTACGTACTTGTGCAGGCATTCATAAAAGAGCTCTTTGGTGGTACGTTTGCCCAATGCATTCTTTAGGGCATTGTCTGCAAATATGGGCGTGCCTGTAAAACCAAACATCTGCACATTATTGAAGAAATTCTTTATCCGCTTATGTGTATCGCCAAACTGGCTGCGGTGACATTCATCAAAAATAAAAACCAGCTTCTTATCCTTTAACGGTTCCATCTTTTTGAGGTACTGCTGCTTGCTGATGGCGCTGTTCAGCTTCTGTATGGTAGTAACAATTAATTTCGTTTGCTTAAGCTTGCCGTCCCTTGTTGTGTACGAACCACTGAATTGGTTCACCAGAATACTGGTATCATCAGTGCCATCAATACTGCCATCAGCAAAGCTGTTGTATTCTTTGGTAGTCTGGTAGTCAAGGTCTTTCCTGTCAACCACAAAAACTACTTTGTGCACCTGTGGAAGCTGCATTAATATCTGGCTCGCCTTAAAAGAAGTAAGTGTTTTACCTGAACCTGTAGTATGCCAGATATAGCCATTTTTTGTGCTGTTCTTAACCCGTTCTATAATGGCTTCTGTTGCATAATATTGGTAAGGACGTAACACCATCAGCACCTTGTCGCTCTCATGCAGGACAATGTATTTGGTAACCATCTTGCTCATTTGGCAAGGCTCTAAAAAGGTGGTGGCAAACTGGTCTAACTGCCTGATGGTTTTATTATGCTCATCGCTCCAATAGAAGGTTTGCTTAAAAGTCTGGTGACGATTATTGGCGTAGTATTTTGTATTTATTCCATTACTGATTACAAAGATCTGAACGAATAAAAACAAGCCGTGGGAAGAAGTAAATGAATGCCGCTGGTAACGGTTCACCTGGTTAAAAGCCTCTTTCAGTTCAAGCCCTCTGCGCTTAAGTTCTATTTGTACAATCGGAAGCCCGTTTATGAGTAAGGTTACATCGTAACGGTTTTTATAGCTGCCCTCCATGTTTACCTGCCGCGTTACCTGGAACTGGTTCTGGCACCAATGTTCCTGGTTGATGAGTTCAAGATAACCGGCATCGCCATTGTCTTTGTTGTATAAGATTTTGTCCCGTAATATTTTTGCCCGTTCAAATACATTGCCCTTGTTCAGCTTGTTCAATACCTGCGCAAATTCTTTATCGCTAAGCATTATGTCATTGTGCTTTTCTAACTGACCTTTCAGGTTGTGCAGCAGGTCGTTTTCATCTTTTATAGTTGCCAAATCATAACCAAGCAGGTTTAGCTGCTTTATTAGATTATCTTCTAAAACCTGTTCGGGTTGGGTGTTCATATTACATATATCTGCTTACAATTATCGCATTTATTTTTGTGTCCGTGCATTTGTATTTCAATTAAGCAGCCGTTGCAATCCTTGATTTGTCGTTTTATTTTCTTCCAGTGGAAGGAAATAAAAGGATCACTCTTGTACGGTTGTAGTTTTAGCGGCAAAGATTGTATGGTATCTTTAATATGTCAGGCTATTAAACAAAAAATTACAGGAAACAGGGAAAAACGAAGGAAAAAATTACTAAAACTTACTAAAATAATACATAAATACCCAAAATACAAAAGAAGCACATTTCAACAGTACCTAAACCTGCGCATTTTCCGCTAACTCATTGTACATTTCTTTTAACAATTATATTAATATGGTTTTTTCTTTGGATTTTTTCGCATATCAAAGAGGCAAAGAATTTCGACTGTGTTATTACTGTATCTGTAAAATAGTAAATTATAAGGGCTAAGGATAATGCTGCGTATATTTTTCTTCTTTGAAGAAAGTTTACCTATAGTTGGGTGTTTTACTATTAGTTCAATTCTTTGTTCTATTTTTTTAAGAAAGAGATAAGCAGTTTTAGAGGAGAATTCTTTTAGAAGGTATTGATAAACACTCATGGTATTTTTTCGAAAGCGTTTGGTAACAACTATTTTTGTTTCCATCCGGTCATTTCCTTTTTGAAATCCTCCCATGAAATTGTTTCATTACTATCGGCTTCGTTAATGGCCGCGTCAAGTTCTTCCAATTGTTGGGGTGTAAGCTCATCGGTTATATCTTTTTTGCCGCTGTAAAAGGCAACATCTTCCATTACCTGGTTCAGGATGGTTTCATCATTTATATCTTCAAGCATCTGATATATCCTTGATTTTATAGAATTGCTCATTTAATTAAAATTATGCATTCTAAATTAGAAAAAACTTAAAGAGCTATAGTTTTTTGCAACTGCCAGGTAATTACGTCCATGAATTTAGTTATTTCGCACACTGGTATTTATAACTAATTGCTCAGGCTTTTGACTTGGCTCTATTACCCAACGGTAAAAAAGCATCATTGCACTTTTTGTTTCCTCACAGCATTTCGCTCTTCATAAATATCTTCAGGGGTAATGTTATTAGGTATTATGGTTAAGTCAGCTGTGCTGCTGCCTGTGTACTTTTTTTTGCTCTTAACCAATATAACACAAAACCTTTCTCCTCATCCGTAAGGTTGTCAACTTCATTTATTATTTGAACAAGCGTTGATTTTCTTTCCTGTATAGATTCTTTCAGCATCACTTAAATTTTTAGGCTTTTCAAATTTACGAATTTTTATAGCTATTGTATTGAGTAAAGACCCTATCCGCACTCTTGTACTGTTATAAGTTTTTCGGCAAGGCTGCTTTTGTGTTGACCAAATGTTTTTTTCTCTGCTTTAGGTGAAGAAAACCAACAGCTTTCTGCTCATCAATTATTTGCAGGTAAAGAACACCTGCCTTTAGAAAAAATAAAAAAGAGGCAGTTGCTGAAAACGCTTACTGCCCCTGAGGTTACATTTTATCCAAAAAACATTTGACTAGTAGCTTTCCTGGTGGCTTCAGTTCCAAGCTTTTGCAACTGAGCATAACGGTAATTAGCATCTTCACCAGCCAGGTAGCGGGTTTGGTCTTTACCATCTGTAGCCGCTTCAAAAACTACCTGCGCTATTTGATCAGGTTCAGAAGCACCCTTTACCGCCTCGGGTCTGGTATATACAGACACCAGTTTATTCAACAAATCTGTGTAAGCTTCATGAGAAGCAATCTCAGCTGAACCAGCAAGGCCAGTATTTATGTATCCGGGAACTATGGTTTTAATTCCGATATTAAATTTACTAAGTTCAAAAGTCATGGCTTCACTCCATCCTTCCAATCCTGCTTTAGTCGCCCGGTAAATAGACGATAAAGGTTCAGGAATTAAAGAATTTAAAGAAGTAGTGGTGAGAAATAATCCGCTTTTCTTCTTCCGGAAATGAGGAATAAAGGCTTGAGTAACCCGAATCGCCCCAAGTAAGTTTGTATTGATTTGCCTTAATAATTGTTCGTCGTCGGTGCCTTCAAGGGGGCCTACAAGTATATAACCGGCATTGTTAAAAACTACATCAACGTCGAATAATGAGAGCGCTTTTGCTGCTGTGCTTTTGATCTGATTGAGATCACTTACATCCAAAGGCAACAAAGCAATATTTTCTATTTTACTTAATTCTGTTTCCTTTTCAGGGTTACGCATAGTTGCAATTACTTTCCAGCCGTTTTGCGCAAATAGTTTAGCGGTAGCTTTTCCCAAACCGGAAGAAGCGCCTGTAATGAAAATAGTTTTCATGTTATTAATTGTTTATTAGTGAGTGAATATTCGTTCCAGTAAATTTAAAAATTAATCTTTTACTGCGTCCCATGCAAGTTTTAACTGGTTTTTAAGCAGTTGATCCCTGTTGCTTTTTTTATTCGTCAAAACCCATCCTATAAATCCCATAATGCCTCCGTTCAAAAACTCTATCAGTTCTTCAATGCTCATGGATTTAATAATACCCTGCTCCTGGCCTTTAAGCAGAACGTCAGTTATGGGCTGAATGATGCTCATTCCTTCTTCTTTAGTCTTTTTAGTTAATATAGGTGAGTTTTCAAACTGATCAATAAAGAAAAAGTAAGAAGGATTATTTAATAAAAACTGGTTAAAACTTAAATAGTAATACTCAAACTGTTTTTTTATAGATTCATTAGTAAAGGTTTTTGTGATATGCTTGTGCTGATCGAGCTTTATATAAATAAAGATGGAATTGATAAGCTCTTCTTTAGTTGCAAAATAATTATAAATAGTGCCCATTCCTGTTTTCGCTGCTTTAGCTATAGCAGACATTGGAGTAGCCTGAACATCATTTTCTATAAACAACTTCATAGCTGCCAGGATTATCTGTTCCTTTTTATCCATAAGACAAAGATATAGGAATGGAATGAATGTTCCAAATAAATTGAATTTTTTCACCACTGTTGGTGTTCTTCATCAACAACTTGTTGCGCATACTATATTTGATAGTGAAAAAAACCTTGCGGAAATTGTCTTCTAAGACTTGTTCAGCTTGTGTATTCATAATTACCTCCACAGAGGTTGCTGGTTCCAGTTGTTCAAAAAACCTAATTTATAAGTTGGGATGGTTGGGTTGGCTGCAAACAGTTGAAGTAATTTGATTTTAATATGATGATTTGGCGTTACAGCATTACATAAATAAAGCATACACGAAATAATGAGAAAAGGCTTTTTAGACTGCACCGGTTGCAAAGCTGATGAAAACCAATCGCCGGACGGATTGTTAAGACGCTCCACCGGACGTTTCACCATATTACGGCTCCATAAACGCGAATGGTGTGCTGTAATGTTGCGAACATACGAAATAGCTTCCAGCCAGCTTGATAGTTCACTATGCAGGTTTAGCCCCATCTCTTTGGCGATTGCCGACTTTTCAGGCAACTGGTGTGATATATTTTTGTACAGTTTAGACAAAGTACTCATAGATGCGATTTCCAGTATTTTCCATGCATCTGCATCTTCGGCAGGAAATCGCTGCTTTTAGTCTTTTATAAAAATTTCCTGGCTGCGGTCAAACTCTTTTTGCAAATCGGTTAAGGATTGCTGATGAATGCCTGCGTTAGCAAAAAGGTTACCGTTTAAATACCAAAGACCGCCGTAGCTTACAGAAAAATGATAAATCATTTTTGTTCGTAACGCAATTTCAATACGTTCAATAGCATCAAACAAGATGAGGCGCAAATGCCTGTCGAAGTTGTACCTGTCAATAATATCCTCGAAATAAGTATAGGGTTTAAAATTGTGCAGGTTAACATCTGCCTGCATATCCCACCAATAACCTTTGAGACGGTAATAACTGATATTTTGAAGAAAATGAGGAGCGGCAGCTTCGTTTTTAAAAAGCATGCCTCTTTGTTTTAGCAGCCCAATTTGGCTGGCTATGGTGTACGCAGGTTTATTTGCCATAGCTATATAAAAAGAATGACCCGCCTGCAGTTCTTATGGTATGCAGAGCGGGTACTGTTGTTGCAAAGATAATAAAATTCATTTCTGGTACCATACCTTTTTTAAATTTTGCATCCGGTCATTTATCCTTTTAAGAAATTTTTTATTTTAACGAACATCATTAATATCAGAAGAACCACTAAAAAAGATTTGAGTATTTATGAAGGCTTACAAATCTGCTGCTGTTTACTTACAGCATTTCGCTCTTCATAAATATCTTGAGGTGTAATATTATTAGGTATTATGGCTAAGTCAGCTTGTGCTGCTGCCTGTGTACTTTTTTTTGCCCTTAACCAATATAACACAAAACCTTTCTCCTCATCCGTAAGGTCGTCAACTTCATTTATTATACAAGCGTTGATTTTCTTTCCTGTATAGATTCTTTCAGCATCACTTAAATTTTTAGGCTATTCAAATTTACAAATTTTATGGCTACCGGATGATAAGTAAAGAGCCAATAGTATGAGGACTGTGAGTTTTTTATAAGCAGGCAGAAGTATTACTATTAGCAGTAGTTGCGTCGCACTTCTATACAACCAGCAATTTTTTGGTTACGAACATCTGTATTTCATGGGATCATTGTCAGACTGTGCGAAAACCAAAAATAGGCTCTGAGAATTGCTTAAACGTAACTACCGCTCCATCGGGGTCCGAAACATTTCATAAAAGGCATTAGTTTTCGCACAGTCTGTCGTTGTGTCGCATTACATTCATCGGCAAATCATTGTGCAGCTTTTTTCATGGTGTAAGCAGAGAGAGATCAGCAGGCTTATAGGGCCATTCTTGTACTGTTGTGGTTTTGGCAGCTAGGAATACCGGGTACTGAAAGTAATAGCAAAAAGCTTATGCAGATACGGGATAAGTTTCTTTAAACCATTTAATATCATGAACAGGAATGGGAGAATTTTTAAAATTTAGCAGGGCTTTTTCTTTAGTGACAATAATTTCGCTGTTTGTCTGTAAAGCTAAATCAAAGAGGAAATTATCTTTTGCATCAGGGCTTTCTTTGAACTGCACAACAGGTTCAAAAGTTATGCACGAAGCCTTAATCGTTTCTAAGTAACCATCATAAACTGACTGCGACAGTTCAACAGCACTGGTTACCGGGATATTTCTTTCTAATTCATCAATTAAGCCGGAAGATAAATAAACACTTAAATTATACGTAAGAATAGCATTAACAAGACGATAAAGCTTTTGATGGCGGGTATAATTTATAAACACACTGGTATCTATAACTAATTGCTTAGGACTTTGATTGCTCATACCTTAGTTTACGCTGTTGGCTTATATAAGCATCTGCTTCTTCATCTGTCATTGCTTTTGCTTTCGGTAACCCTGTAACTGAATCAAGGCTTTTTGCCTTCGACAAAATTTCTTCTTTGCGTAGTGCAATCAGCAGCTTCTTTTTTTCTTCAGTATCCATTTTTTCAACCTCCTTAATTATCTGATTTAATAGTGAAGTTTGTTCCTTAATTAATTCTTTCTGCATAACCTCCGTTTAATCATGTAAAGTTATAATTTTTTCTTCCTACAGAGAACCCGGAAAAAAGGAAGGAAAAAATTGCAAAATGCTTAATTGTTTTCCTTGTAAATTCGTACTGTAAAAACAGCAAATTAATTGTTTATCTGGCGGCTCAAGGACAGGCAAAAGCATTAAAAGTTATTTTAAAAGGTATGCGTATTGAATATGGAAGTCTAACAGAAGATGGAATAGAAGAGGTTGAAGATGCTGAACTGGTTGCAGCAATGAAGGAAGCAGAAGACGAGATTCCGTTATTAGAAAAAGAGCAGGCTGAATTTATTAAATGGATTAAAGAAAAAGAACAGGCATGAAGCTAAAAATTCAGCCTTCGTTTGAAAGTATGCCCGGAAGTCACCTAAGCAAATCGTTTCACAATTAGATGCAATTTTTACCTCTGTTATAGCTGCACAAAGTCTTGCAGATATTCCCAAACTTAAAAACTCTCCGGTTATAAAAAATGCTTACCGTATTCGAATTGATGATTATAGGATTGGTTTTTTATTTGACTACAAAGTTATTACACTTATAAGATTGCTAAGCAGGAAAGACGTTTATAAGTATTTCCCATAAGTAAGGTATTCCATTAAAAACATCATTGCGATTTTTGTTTCCTTATAGCACTTCGCTCTTCATAAATATCTTCAGGTGTAATATTATTTAGGTATTAGGGTTAAGTCAGCTTGTGCTGCTGCCTGTGTAGTTTTTTTGCTCTTAACCAATATAACACAAAACCTTTTTCCTCATCCGTAAGGTCGTCAACTTCATTTATTATTTGAACAAGTTGATTTCGGCGTTACCTTTTAAATAAGTTACGCACATTTACATGACTTTTTTTAAAAACTGATTTTTTAAAAGGATTTAAGAATATATTTGTTCTGTAAAAGAACAGGACTTAGCTATGAAAGAAGAAAGTTTTAATCATGAAGAAATTAATAAGCTTATTAATGGTGCAATGAAAGAAGAAGATGCTGAACTAACAATGCTTAGAAGCATTTTTGAAAAACGTTTAGCAGGACTAAACATTACACCTAATCAAGCTGTTGAAAACTTAGGAATTGAATACAGAACACTTTATGGAATTTTGGATGGTACATTAAAACGCTTGGATGTTTTATCTCTTCTAAAAATTGCGCAATTTTTAGAAATTCCATATAATGAAATTACTGAACCTTATTTAAAGGCAGTTTCCGATAAACACATAAACGATTTAGCTGAAGCGAAAAAAAGAATTTTCATTTTAAATCACTTTGACCTACCTGTTTTAAAAAGCATCAATGTAATTGACTCGATTAGAGATTTTGCTCATATTGAGCAGCAATTATGCTCAATATTTGGAATTAGTTCCATTACAGAATACAATATAGAAGATACCGGTGCTGCATTCAGTAGTACTAAAATCAAACCTAAAAATGATAAATCCAGGAAATATTTTATTAAAAAATCCGAGTTGATATTTGAATTAATCCAGAATCCTCATCCTTACGAAAAACAGGCATTAATTGAATATTTTCCTAAAATAAGATGGCATTCAACAGACGTTGACAACGGAATATTAAATGTAATAAGGTCTTTATATATTTTAGGGATAACGGTAATTTTTCAACCAAAAATGCCCTCTTTACAATTACGTGGGGCAACATTTGCAGTTAACGGAAAGCCATGCATTGTATTAACAGATTACAGAGAATCTTATCCAACCTTATGGTTTGCTTTTTTGCATGAGCTATTCCACGTTTTTTTTGATTGGGAGGAAATTTTGAAAAAGTGCTATCACTTATCAGATGAAGAAAATGACCTTTTTGTCGTACCCCAGAAAGAAGATGAAGCAAACGAATTTGCAAGAGAGTATTTATTTCCAAAACAGAAGATGGAATTAATCAGTAGCAGGATTGAGCAGCGGGTTTTCATAAAACAATTTGCAATAGATAATCATGTGCATCCAAGCATTATTTATGCAAACTATGCTTATGGCAATAATAATAAGGACATTAATCTTTGGGCTCAATTTCAAAAGTTCATGCCACCCATTAAGAACTTATTAAAGAACCTAAGCAATGATTTAGCTCACAAATTGCCGGCATCTGATTTCGCCTCTTATTACAAAAACAATATTTTTAATAAAGAATAATATGGCTAACAACGAGAAAGACCAGAGGAACCAAAAACAGGTAAAAAAAATCATAACCAAAACAGACGAAGACTTAGAGCTAAAGAAGCAGCTTCTGCTAAGTCCGAATTTACTTATACCAGAAAAGGGAAGCGATGAAGGTTTAGATAAGCTGTCATTAAAAATAAAATTAATTGGAGGTAAAGAGTTTACGCTCGAAGATTATGTTGTAGACAACTTGATAAAATATGAATCGAAGTTCTTCAAGGATTGGTATTATGAACTCGCTAAACTTTATGGTGAAGATAAAAAAGTGATGGACCAATATCATAAACCGAAATTTGTTGCCTTGTTTAAAATTCAATTTATATATGGGCGTTTCCCTTATTTGGTTCTTAGAACATTGAGAAAGAAAAGTCCCTTTATCTTACCTGGAATAAGAAAAAACAAGTTATTTCAATACCTTACCAAAGATGCAAGTGAAAAACTAGATGTAATTATTGAGCAATCTTTTGCAATAATGAAAAACAGCAAAACAGTTTTAGATTTTAAGTTAGAATATAGTAAACAGTATAAAATCTATTTTCAAATTGATTTGTTCGCTTAAAACTTACTTTTCTTCAGCCAGCCACTTTTTTGTTATATAAGTCCTTCTATATTTAACAAAATACAAAAGGGTACACTACTTATTTATAAGAATAATTTAAGCGTTATTTAAATTTTACACAAACATCATCTGTTGCAACAATCCCTTTTTATACACCTGTGTTTGTTCTAATTGCCTGCCGATTGCATTTATTTTATTATCTATGCCTGTTAGGAAATTGGCTATTTTTTGTTGTTCTTCTTTACTGGGCATTAATACAAGTAATTTAGATAATTGCCCTCCTGTTATCAATGGTTGACCAGAACCAAAAACAAGCCTGTTTAAATTATAAACAAGTAATAAATAAAAAAGAAATTTTAGGTTAACATAATTACTTCCCTCAACAACTAATGTATTATCAGTAACTCCAAACTTTCCATTAACAATATCAAGTTTACCTGCATTAGCTCCAACTCTTGCAATTAAAATGAATGAACCAGAATGAGAGAACTCTTTGCAATAACCTATAATTCCTGTAGACCCATAAACATTAAAGTAACCTTCATTTTCTGGTTTTGTTTTTCCAGCCTTTATACTTTTTGTAATATCTCCAAGCTTCTTCTCCTCCCAATCCGGATAATCATTTCCATCATCATCTTTAAACCGTATTTGCTGGTTAAAGATTTGTTGCATTACGCCTTTTTTGTATTGCTCTAATAAGGAAAGATTATTTCCAATTGGAACAGGGAGTTTCAGTTCATTACAATATTTCAAAATGTTCAAATCATTAACTTTTGAAAATTCGTCAATATCATAAAGTACTTTAACAACGATATTTAGGTCAATCGCTTCTTCTTTTTCAAAAGTGTCAACATAACGGGGTATGTTCAGGTTGTAGTCATTCTCTTTTACTTCGGTTAGAGCAACCACATTACTGTATTTGGCTTCGGCGGTTCGTTGGCGGTAGGTGTTTATGATTTTCTCAATATGGGTATGACGCAAATAGTTTTGGTTACCTGCTTTTTCGAAACCCTTGCTGGCATCAATAAACAAAATATCGTTGGGGCTCTCCCTGCATTTTTTAAATACCAAAATACTGGTGGGTATGCCGGTGCCATAAAAGATATTGGCAGGCAAACCAATAACGGCATCTAAATAATTCCTGTCCTCAATCAGATAGCGGCGAATGTGTGCCTCTGCACCACCCCTGAACAATACGCCATGCGGCGCCACTACAGCCATAATACCATTGTCGGCAAGGTGATGAACCATGTGCTGTATAAAAGCAAAATCGGCCACACTGCGGGGAGCGAGCCTGCCGTACTGGCTAAACCGGTCGTCGCTCATGTGCAGGGGATTTGCACTCCACTGCGCAGAGAAAGGCGGGTTGGCAACAATGGCTTCAAAACGTTTGTCTATGTGCTGCGGGTGTTCAAGTGTATCATCCTGTTTTATATCAAACTTCTGGTAATGCACGCCGTGCAATATCATGTTCATACGGGCAAGGTTGTAGGTGGTGCGGTTCATTTCCTGCCCGTAAAAATTGCCTACTTCCTTTACCTCACGGGCAACCCGCAACAACAAAGAGCCGGAGCCACAGGTAGGGTCATACACGCTTTTAAGTTTCTTTTTACCCGTAGTTACCAGCTTAGCCAACACGGTTGACACTTCCTGCGGGGTATAAAATTCACCTGCTTTTGTTCCGGCTCCGCTGGCAAACTTGCCTATCAGGTATTCGTAAGCATCGCCCAATACATCAAGCCCTGTTTCCTGCAGGCGAAAGTCTATCTTATCTAAATGCGCCAGAACTTTGCTTATCAGTTCGTTCTTGGCAGTTTCTGTGCGACCGAGTTTTGTACTGGTAAGGTCAAGGTCTTCGAACAGGTGATCAAAATCATCTTCACTATCGGTACCCATTGTGCTCTGCTCAATATTCTTTAGAATGTTGGCGAGGTCTTCTAAAATAAAATTGCTTTGGTTGCCGGTATCATCTGTTTTCTTAGCCGTCTTTTCTTCTGCTTCCGAATTACCTCTTTTGGCAATTTCAGAAAACAGTTCGGATGGCTTTAAAAAGTATCCCAGCTTAATGAGCGCTTCTTCCTTAACCGCGTGCAGGTAAGCCTCCCCATCTTTCGTATTTTCTTTTATGTCGAGGTAAGTGATGCCATCCTCTTTCAAAATTTCATCCGCATACAAATGCATTCTTTCAGACAGATATTTATAAAAGATAAAACCGAGTATATAATCACGAAACTCATCCGCATTCATTTTTCCGCGAAGGGTATTGGCAATGTTCCAAAGCTGTTGTTCGAGTTGTTTTTTCTGGTCTTCAGACATGGAGAGGGTTGGTTGGTGTTGTGGAGTCAAATATAAGGGGTTTGGGGGAGGGATTTGCGGAGGGGAAGGTTTGCGGAGGAGGGATTGTGTGGTAATCTTCTAACTTCCTTTAGAAGCATATTATTATTTCTTTTTGCTTTTTAAAATTTCTTCCTGCAGCTTCTTCTTTAATTCTAATGCTCCAGGCAACTCACCTTTTAAGTTTGCAGGTAGTTGTTTACGATAAGTATATTCAGCTACACCAATAGGGTTTGTCATTCCGCTTAATGCATATTCCACTTCTATTGAGTTCTTCTCTGCACAAAGTATAATACCAATCGAAGGATTTTCATCTGGCAGTTTTACCTGCTTGTTCAGCAAGTTCAGATAGAAATTCATTTTGCCCGCAAACTCCGGTTCAAATGAACCAATTTTTAAATCAATCGCTACCAGGCATTTCAGCTTCCGTTGAAAAAACAGCAGGTCAACAAAATATTCTTTATCGTCTAAACTTAATCGGTATTGGTTGCCAATGTATGAAAAGCCATAGACTAATTCAAGAATAAAATCTCTAATGTTTTCAACCAGTCGTTTTTCTAATTGTCCTTCTAATATTGGCTCTGCAATATCTAAAAACTCAAGGTTGTAATCGCTTTTCAGTATTTCCATTGCCTGTTCTGTGAGATAAGCAGGTAATGTATTTTTAAAGTTATGTTGTTTTGGTAAGATGTTTTGCCTTGTATGCGCTTTCGCCTTAATCTGGTTAATTAAAAAAAGTTCCGGCTCCAGGCTGCCTCTATCGTTTTAGATAAATAATACTGACGCTGTTGGTCGTTTTTAATTTTAGACAGAATAAGAATATTTTGTCCCCACGGTACTCGAAAAGCCAGTAGTTGCAAAGCATCATTTGATTCATATTCCAGATAAAACTGCCGCATGAACCACAAGTTCTGCGTAGAAAAACCTTTGCTGCCTCCGGTTAAATTTTTAAGATCAGCAGCAAGTTGCTCAACTACCGATTTTCCCCAGCCTTCTGCCTGCTGCTTTCTGACAATATTACCACCAATGGCAAAATACAATTGCATTTGCGTTGTATTTAAATCTTGTGCAGCTTTTATACGATGCTGCTCAATCTCGGTGACAATCTCATTCAGAAGCGATTGATATGGTGTTATTGGTTTCGGCATTGACAGTGTTTAAAACTCTAACAGCCGTTAGAGATTTGCATTGCTTACTTTTCAAATTCTCTGACAGTTGTTAGAGAAAGGAATAATTATTATTCATTTCTCTTGTTAAAAGGTGCAAAACAAAAAGGCTTTTATTGTCGAAGCTACTGATTGAAATTTAAATTTAAAGACAAACGGTGCAATATCCCTCATTCTTCGTAATAATACACCTTTTAAAGGTAAAAAAGAATGATTTAATTTTCACCCTGTTGTTCCTAAAAGGGTTTACTACTGCATATAACAACTTACAAAGTTATTTTGCCGGACTTAATGAACTAAGCTTTTCACTAAGTTCTTTTAAACCTGCTTTTCCCAGACAATCATCTGCAAAGGTTGCTAGTTCCTGTAACGTTTCTTTTGGTACTCGGTTTAGTAATTCAGATGATTTATCATCATCCTTAAAAGTTAAACCCCGTTTTATAACTTCATTGAGTAATAAAACATTTTTGCGGGAAATCTTACTGTCAATCTTCACTGTTTCACTCATTCCGGGGATACTCATAATAGTATCATAGATCCTGGACACATCATTTGTTGTAAGCATTTTTCTAAGTTTTAAATTAATAAATAA
>JAABUT010000857.1_pt1 | contig 41127 bp, 41 predicted proteins | sample 5559281 | NCBI WGS metagenome assembly JAABUT01 (sample SAMN10711880, study PRJNA513359) | rock metagenome | isolation source: Antarctica rocks | place: Antarctica: Victoria Land, Ricker Hills nord | collected 2016-01-04 | reverse complement strand
GCGGTGCCGAATAGCGCCGGCAGATCGGCACCGGCGCTGAAGGCCGATCCGTTACCCCTGACAACGAGCACCCGCGCCTCGGCATCGGCGGCAACCGCGTCGACGGCCTCGCCCAGCTCGCGAACCAGCGCCGGGGACATGGCGTTGCGCCGGTCGGGGTCGTCGAGGGTGAGGACTCGTACCGCGCCGGATGCGTCCTCCGGACCGGTTTCGAGCAGCACGACAGCCATGCCGTGCACCCTGTCAGAACAGCCGCTGGGTCGGGTCGTCGGCACCGCGCAGCGCTGCGTAGTCCAGCACCACGCACGCGATACCGCGGTCCTCGGCGAGGGTGCGGGCCTGCGGTTTGATCTCCTGCGCGGCGAACACCCCGCGTACCGGTGCCAGCAGCGGATCGCGATTGAGCAGGTCGAGGTAGCGCGTGAGCTGCTCGACGCCGTCGATCTCACCGCGGCGCTTGATCTCCACCGCCACCGCCGCGCCGAGCGGGTCGCGGGCCAGGATGTCGACCGGCCCGATCGGCGTCGGGAACTCACGCCGCACGAGGCGATAGCCGGCGCCGAGGGTCTGGATGTGCTCGGCCAGCAGCTTCTGCAGATGCGCCTCGACGCCGTCCTTGACCAACCCGGGATCGACCCCCAGCTGGTGCGCCGAGTCGTGCTCGACGGATTCGATGGAGACGATCAGCTGCTCACCGGCCTTGTTGGTCACCGTCCAGCTGGTGTCGGTCTCGACCAGCGAGCACGGCGGGCTCATCCAGTTCAGCGGCTTGTAGGACCCACCGTCGGAATGCACGAGGACCGAGCCGTCTGCCTTCACAAGCAGCAGGCGGGTGGCCAGCGGCAGATGGGCGGTGAGCCGGCCGACGTAGTCGACGCTGCACCGAGCGATCACGAGACGCACAGCCTGGGACGCTACCGCGCGAGATAATGCCCGCAGCCCACTAGCCGAGCGACAAGGAGCACCCCGTGACCGAGCAACGCCCTGTCACCGCCCCCGACGCATTGGCGTTCGCCGACAAGAAGCAGGACGGTGCGTTCCCGGTCACCGCTCCGGACGGCTCGGTGGTCGCCCGCATCGAGGTCAACTGGAGCGGGAGTTCGTTCGATGCCACAACGGCCGCCGGCGCGCCGCTGTGTTCGGGCAAGCATCGCTCGACCTTCTCCAACAGCTGGGATGCGCACGACCCCGCTGGCGCACTGCTCGCCTCGGTGCGCCGTTCGTTCTGGGGTAACCGCAAGCACCTCACGCTGCCGGACGGGCGCGCGTTGACCATCAGCGGGCGGGCATTCTCGCGCGATTGGACGCTGACCGACCAGGTCGGCCAGGTCGTGGTCGCCGCGGATGCCCAAGGCAGCGGCTTTTCGTTCCATCCGGACGCCTTCGTAGTGCAGTGCTACGACGATTCCCTCGAGCTGGCGCAGATCATCAGCATCGTCGAGGTGAACCGGCTGATCGTGAAGGCTGGCCGCCGCTCGGCGGCAGCGGCGGGAGGCGGAGCGGGAGCCAGCTCCTCTTGACTGCCGCGGTCAGGCGCGGGCGGCCTCGATCGCGTCGACGATCTGGCCCAGGACATCGGTGATCTCGAAGTCCTTCGGCGTGAAGACGCGCGCGACGCCGTTTTGCGTCAGCCAGGCACCGTCGGCCTCCGGGATGATGCCGCCGACAACCACCGGCACGTCGTCCAGGCCCTCTTCGCGCAATCCGGCCACGACGTCCGGCACCACCGACAGGTGCGAACCGGACAGGATCGACAGGCCGACGACGTCGACGTCCTCCTCGACCGCCGCCGCGACGATCTGTGCCGGCGTCAGCCGGATACCGGAGTACACGACTTCGAAGCCAGCGTCACGCGCGCGCACCGCGATCTGCTCGGCGCCGTTCGAGTGACCGTCGAGGCCAGGCTTCCCGACCAGGAATTTCAGTGGTCGGCCGAGCTGCTCGCCGAGCGCTCGCACCCGCTTCTGCACCTCGGCGAGCGAGCCCTCGTGCCCCCCGCCGCTCGCGCCGGCGACACCGGTGGGCGGGCGGTACTCGCCGAAGACCTCGCGCAGCTCGCCGCACCACTCGCCCACGGTCACGCCCACGCAGGCACAGGCCAGCGAGGCCTCCATCAGGTTCTCATCGGTCTTCGCAGCGTCGCGCAGGGCGGTGAGCGCGGCCTCGACGTCGCCGGCGTCACGTCCCGCGCGCCACTGCCTGATCGCCTGCTTCGCGGATTCCTCCACCTCGGCGTCGACGGTGAGGATGCCGCCGTCGGTGCCGCCGACCAGTGGGTTTGGCTCGCTCTCGGTGTACTTGTTGACGCCGACGACGATGTCCTCGCCGGACTCGATGCGCCTGCGACGTAGCGCGAGCGACGACACCAGCGCCGACTTGAGGTAGCCGGACTCGACGGCCGCCACGGCGCCGCCCATGTCGAGGATGTTGTCGATCTCCGTGCGCGCGCCCTGCTTGATTTCCTCGACCTTCGCCTCCACGACCTTCGAGCCCTCGAACAGGTCGTCGTATTCGAGCAGGTCGGACTCGAAGGCCAGCACCTGCTGCATGCGCAGCGACCACTGCTGATCCCAGGCGCGCGGCAGGCCGAGCGCCTCGTTCCATGCCGGCAGTTGCACGGCGCGGGCCCGGGCGTCGCGCGAACTCGTCACGGCCAGCATCTCGAGCAGGATGCGGTAGACGTTGTTCTCCGGTTGGGCCTCGGTGAGCCCGAGCGAGTTGACCTGCACGCCGTAGCGGAAGCGGCGGTCCTTGCGATCCTGGACGCCGTAGCGTTCGAAGGTGATCTCGTCCCAGAGCTGGCCGAAGGCGCGCAGCTTGCACATCTCCTCGACGAAGCGCACGCCGGCGTTGACGAAGAACGAGATGCGAGCGACCACGTCACCGAACTTGTCCTCGGGCACCTGGCCAGACTCCCGCACCGAGTCGAGGACGGCGATCGCGGTGCACAGGGCGAACGCGACCTCCTGCACGGGTGTCGCGCCGGCCTCCTGCAGGTGATAGCTGCAGACGTTGATCGGATTCCACTTCGGCACGTGCGCAACCGTGTAGGCGATCATGTCCGTGATCAGCCGCATCGACGGAGCGGGCGGGAAGACGTACGTCCCGCGCGAGAGGTACTCCTTGATGATGTCGTTCTGCGTCGTTCCGCTGAGCTTGCCGAAATCTGCCTCGTGCTCCTGCGCCACCGACAGGTAGAGCGCCAGCATGTACATCGCCGGCGCGTTGATCGTCATGGAGGTGTTCATCTGCTCCATCGGGATCCCGTCGAACAACACCCGCACGTCGCCGATGTGCGAGATCGGGACGCCCACCTTGCCGACTTCGCCGCGCGCGAGTTCCGCGTCCGGGTCGTAGCCGGTCTGCGTGGGCAGGTCGAAGGCCACGGACAAACCCGTCTGCCCCTTCGACAGGTTGCGCCGGTAGAGGGTATTGGACTCTGCCGCCGACGAGTGGCCGGCGTAGGTGCGCATCAGCCAGGGCCGGTCACGTTCGTCATCGGTGGGGAACGGCATGTGTAGCACCTCCCGGGGCTTGCTGGAGTCTATTCCCGCACCACGCGACAGACCCCTGATCTCTGGGGCACTGTGGCCCAGTTCGCAGGTCTGGCAGGCTCACGCGCGTGACGGTGGCGACGGCTGTGCGGCACGAGCATGGGTAGCTACGTGTTCCGCTCCGAGTGGCGGTTGGCTGCCGCCCCCGACGCCGTGTACGCGACGCTTGCCGACGTCGAGAGCTACCCCGAATGGTGGCCGCAGGTGCGCGCGGCACGCCGGCTGGACGAGACGTCCGGCGAAATCACCTGCCGCAGCTTGCTGCCCTACGACCTGACCTTCGTCATGCACCGCGACGTCGAGGACCCCGCAGGCCGCGTGCTGCGAGCCCGGATGGACGGCGACCTGTCCGGCACCAGCCAGTGGACGATCACCGGCGAAGGCGAGCAGGCGATCGCGGTGTTCGACGAGGACGTGACCGTGGGCACCGGCATGCTGCGTGCGGTGGGCCGCCTGTTGCGCCCGGCGCTGCGGATCAACCACGACCTGATGATGCGTTCCGGCGAGAAGGGCCTGCGCGAGCACCTGCGCTGACGCTCGATGCCCGTAGCGCCGGCCCGGGAGGCATGATGGTGGCGTGGGGAACAACCCGTCGTCGGCGATCGTCGCGATCCTGGTGATCTTGCTGCTCGGGTTGATCCTGCGCTGGGTGTTCCGCCCCTCGCGACCGCGCACCGCGACCCGGCCGGTCGACGCCGCGGACTCCCCCGACCTCGGCCTGCTCACCGTCATCGTCACCGGCCTCACCAGGCAGCAGGCCCTGGAACGCCGCGCCGCGCTCGGGGAAGCCGGCATCCGCTCATCGATGTCCAAGCGCCGCGACGGGGCACTCGACGTGCTGGTCTTCCACGCCGATGCCGACGCCGCCCGCGCGCTGCTGGGCCCGTGACGCCGACGCCGCCCGCGCCGACTATGGGCGCTCCGGCTCAACGGATAGGGTCTCGTCCGTGACGTCACCGTTTCGCCAGTCCGGCACCGAATACACCACGGGGCAGATCCGCAGTGCCTGGCTGCTGCACGGGTTCACCGCGCTCGGCATCGTCGCCGCGATGTTGGCCCTACGCGACGTCCTCGTCGATCGGCCGGGACCGGCCATCGCGTGGCTGCTCATCACCCTGCTGATCGACGGAGTGGACGGCCCCATTGCGCGGGCACTCGAGGTGGAGAAGCGCGTGCCGGGCCTGGACGGATTCCTGTTGGACCTGATCATCGACTACGTCACGTGCGTGATCGTGCCGGCCTGTTTCATGTACCAGTTCGGCGTGGTGCCGCAGAACAACTTCGGCATCGCGGTGCTGTGCGTCATGGTGTTCACCTCCGCCATCTGGTTCGCGCGCAAGGACATGATGACCGAGGAGAACTGGTTCCGCGGCTTCCCTGCCGCCTGGAACATCGTCGGGCCCCTGCTGTTCCTGCTGGAGGCCCGGCAGAGCGTGGGTGCGGTGATCACCCTCGTCCTCTCGGCCCTGTGCCTGTCGAACATGCCGTACCCGCACATAGCGCGGGCCCGGTTCCTCCGGCCGTACACGATCGTCGGGGCCACCTGCTGGATCGGCGGCGTTGCGGTGGGCGCTGTGACCTACCCGCACGACTACGAGTTCATGCGGGTGATGCTCTACGTCGGCAGCGCGTATTTCATTGTCCTGGCGGCTATCCGATGGGTGCACGACATCCGAGCGCGCGAGGCAGCGGTTGCCGCGGCGACCAGCGAGTCGTCAACCGCCGAAGCTCGCTGACTCGACGCGCTGGACGTCCGCGCCGAGGCTGCGCAGCTGCTCCTCGAAGCGCACGTAACCGCGGTCGATGTGGTGGATCTCGGCGACCTCGGTAACGCCGTCGGCGACCAGCCCGGCGATCACCAGCCCGACGCCGGCGCGGATGTCGGTCGCCCGTACGGGCGCGCCGGAAAGCTTGTGCTTGCCGCGCACGACCGCGTGATGGCCGTCGGTGCGCACGTCCGCACCCATCCGGGCGATCTCGTCGCAGAACATGAACCGTGCCTCGAACAGGTTCTCGGTGATCATCGCGGTGCCGTCGGCGATCGACAGCGCCGCGATCGCCTGCGGCTGCAGGTCGGTGGCCAGGCCCGGGTAGGGCAGCGTCACGACGTCGAAACTCTTCGGGCGGCGGTCCATGACGACGCGGAAGCCGTCTACGAGCGCCTCGACCTCACCCCCGGCCTGCGTGACCTTGTCCAGCGCGATCTCGAGGTGTGCTGCATTGGCGCCGCGCACCGTGACGTCGCCGCGGGTAGCTACGGCCGCCATCGCCCACGTCCCGGCGACGATGCGGTCCGCGACGGCGTCGTGGCGGGTCGGGCGCAGCTCCTCGACACCGGCGATCTCCAGCGTGGACGAGCCGATGCCGTCGATCTGCGCGCCCATCGACACGAGCATGCGGCACAGGTCGACGATCTCCGGTTCGCGCGCCGCATTGTCGATCACGGTGGTTCCCTTGGCCAGGACCGCGGCCGTCATGATGTTCTCGGTGGCGCCGACGCTCGGGAAGTCCAGCCAGATCGGCGCGCCGCGCAGCTCGCGCGCCTCGGCCACCACGTAGCCGTGCTCGGTGCGGATCTGCGCACCCATCCGTTCCAACCCGGCGAAGTGCATGTCCAGCGGACGCGAGCCGATCGCGTCACCTCCCGGCAGCGCGACCTTCGCGCTGCCGGTGCGGGCGAGCAGCGGGCCCAACACGCAGATGGACCCACGGATCTTGCGCACCAGCTCGTACGGCGCCTCGGGGTTGAGCTGCGCCGGGGTGCTGACGACGACCCGGTCGACGGCATCCACGATGCCGGCGATGCCCGCGGTGCTCTCGGTGACAGTGCAGCCGAGACGCTCCAGCAGCTCGCGCATGATCGTGACGTCGGAGATCGCGGGGAGGTTGCCGAGCGTGGTGTCCCCCGGGGCGAGCAATGCCGCCGCCATCAGCTTCAGCACGCTGTTCTTCGCCCCGACGACCTCGACGCTGCCTGCCAGCCGAGCTCCGCCCGTGACCCTCAACACCTGCACGGTGGTCAGGTTAGCCTCGGGCACGCGCGCCCCGCGCCAGGCTCTAAGGTCGCCCTATGGCCGTACATCTGACCCGCATCTACACCAAGACCGGCGATGACGGGACCACCGCACTCGGTGACATGTCGCGGGTCCGCAAGACCGACCCGCGGGTAGGCGCGTACGCCGACTGCGACGAGACGAACGCTGCGATCGGGCTTGCGCTCGCAATGGGAAACCTGCCCGAGCGGGTGGCGAGTGTGTTGCGCACGATCCAGAACGACCTGTTCGACGTCGGTGCCGATCTCTGCACGCCCGTCGTCGCCGAACCCGACTATCCGCCCCTGCGCGTCGAAGCCGCCTACGTGCAGCGGCTGGAGGCCTGGTGCGACGAGTTCAACGCCGAGCTGCCGAAGCTCGCCAGCTTCATCCTGCCCGGCGGCACCGCGGGCGCGGCGCTGATGCACCAGGCGCGCACGCTGTCGCGGCGAGCCGAGCGCAGCGCGTGGATGCTCTGGGAGGCCGATCCCGAACGCACCAACCGTGACGCGTTGCTGTACCTGAACCGGCTCTCGGATCTGTTGTTCATCTTCTGTCGCGTTGCCAACCCCGGCGGCGACATCCTCTGGAAGCCTGGTGGCAAGCGATGAGCGCTTGCGCGAAGAGCCAGGAAACACGGGCCGCGCCGCCAGGCGTGGATCGCGTGACGACGGACCCGAGCGTCAGCGAGCGGTCCCGAGGAACGCGATAGAGCGTTGACCGATCAGCCGCTCGTCGTGGTGGTGATGGGCGTTTCCGGTGCCGGGAAGTCGACGGTCGGACGCGCCCTGGCGGACCTGCTGGGCTGGGACCTCCTCGACGGCGACGACCTGCACTCGCCCGCCGACCGGGCGAAGATGGCAGCCGGCCAACCGCTGCGCGACGACGACCGCTGGCCGTGGCTGCGCCGGGCGCGGGCCTGGATCGACGATCAGGTGACGGCCGGGCGTTGTGGGGTTCTTGCCTGCTCCGCGCTTACCCGGGCACACCGCGACGTGTTGCGCGACCAGCACGTCGTGTTCGCGTACCTGCAGGGCGGTCGTGACGTGCTGCTAGCCCGGCTCGTCGCGCGGCAGGGGCATTTCATGCCGGCCGCGCTGCTCGAGTCGCAACTGGCGACGCTGCAGGAGCCCAGCGCCGACGAGCACGCGATCACGGTGCAGGTAGCTGCGCCGCCCGCCGCCCAGGCCGCGGACATCGTGGCCGCATTGCGCGTCCGACATGACCTCCGTTGACGGACCGGGGATGAATCTTTACTTGAGGTCGAAGCTGTCCGTGGGGCTCAGGCTGGTGCGGAGGACTCGAGCCAGGACACGAAGCCGGTGAACGCGCTCGCACCGATGGCCAGCACGAACTGCTCGCCGTGCGAGCGGCACTCCACGATCACCGCGGTCGGCGGCAACGAGCCCCGCTCGGAGGGCAACGGCCCACGCCGGGCGACAAGCTCGACCTCGCCCTGACGCAGCACGCGGGTCGGCTTCGTGCCGACGCCGATCGCGCGGTAGAACCGCAACTCTCCGCCGACATAACGTCCCACGCCGTAGAGCCAGCGGTTGCCGCGCTGCAGGGCGATGGGCACCGCTCCTGCGGTGCGCAGCATCTGTCGCTGCCGCGCCAGGATGCCGATCATCGCGAGAACGACGACGACGGCCAGGCACACCAGGGCTACGTCGACGATGTGCACGTCGTGCTGCCCGCTGACTGCCTCAGACGTCTTCGCCGGCGGCGCGTAAGCGTGCCATGGCGCGGTTGTGCGCCGCCTGCTCGTCGGGGCCGCCGTCGGCGTCGCTGCTGCCCAGCGATTCACGGGCCCGGGCGACGTCGATGTCCTCGGCGAGCTCGGCCTGCTCGGCCAGCACGGAGACGCCCTTCTTCGACACGGACAGGAACCCGCCGTGCACCGCTACCCGCAGCGAGTCGCCGTCCTCGGCGTCGATGCGCACCATGTAGCCGGGCTCGAGCGCAGCCAGCAGCGGAATGTGCCCGGGCAGGACGCCGAGCTGGCCCTCGACGGTGCGCGCGAAGACCGCGGTGGCCTCGCCCGACCAGATCGATGCCTCGATCGACACCAATTCCACGTGCATCGTTGCCATCTAGATTCCTCGGCTCCTCATCGATCCTCTTCCGAACCGCTCGCTGCGCTCGGGCCCGTCATCGGATCGATCCCGCTCCGTCGTCGCGGACTGTGACATTGGATCGCTGCGCAAGCGTCGCTCACGCATTCTTGAGTTCTTCGGCCTTGCGCTCGAGATCCTCGATGCCACCGCACATGAAGAACGCCTGCTCGGGGTAGCCGTCGAAGTCGCCGGCGCACAGCCGCTTGAAGGCCTCGATCGTCTCTTCCAGCGGGACGAACGAGCCCGGGATGCCGGTGAACTGCTCGGCCACGAAGGTGTTCTGCGACAGGAAACGCTCGATGCGCCGCGCCCGCCCCACGATGACCTTGTCCTCTTCGCCCAGCTCGTCGATACCGAGGATGGCGATGATGTCCTGCAACTCCTTGTACCGCTGCAAAATCTGCTTCGTCTGGTTCGCGACGTCGTAGTGCTCCTGGCCGATGTACTGCGCGTCCAGGATTCGCGACGTGGAGTCGAGCGGGTCGACCGCAGGGTAGATGCCCTTCTCCGACACCGGCCGAGACAGCGTGGTGGTGGCGTCGAGATGCGCGAACGTGGTGTGCGGCGCAGGGTCGGTGATGTCGTCGGCGGGCACGTAGATCGCCTGCATCGAGGTGATGGAGTGACCGCGTGTGGAGGTGATGCGCTCCTGCAGCTGCCCCATCTCGTCGGCCAGCGTGGGCTGGTAACCCACCGCCGAGGGCATGCGACCCAGCAGCGTCGACACCTCGGACCCGGCCTGGGTGAACCGGAAGATGTTGTCGATGAACAGCAGCACGTCCTGCTTCTGGACGTCGCGGAAGTACTCGGCCATCGTCAGCGCCGACAGGGCCACGCGAAGGCGGGTGCCCGGCGGCTCGTCCATCTGGCCGAACACGAGCGCGGTCTTCTCGATGACGCCGGACTCGGTCATCTCGGCGATGAGGTCGTTGCCTTCACGGGTGCGCTCACCAACGCCGGCGAAGACGGACACCCCACCGAAGTTCTCGGCGACACGGTAGATCATCTCCTGGATGAGCACCGTCTTGCCGACGCCGGCACCGCCGAACAGGCCGATCTTGCCGCCCACCACGTACGGGGTCAGCAAATCGATGACCTTGATGCCGGTGGTGAACATCTCGGTCTTGCTCTCGAGCTGGTCGAAGGGCGGGGGCTCGCGGTGGATGGACCACCGCTCCTTGATGTCGAGCTCCTCCTCCTTGACATCCAGCGGCATGCCGAGCGTGTTGAACACGTGACCCAGCGTCCCGGTGCCGACGGGCACGGTGATCGGCGATCCGGTGTCGGTGACCGCGGCGCCGCGCACCAGGCCGTCGGTCGGCTGCAGCGCGATCGCGCGGACCATGTCGTCGCCGATGTGCTGCGCAACCTCGAGGGTGAGCGTCTTGGACAATTCACCAAGCTCGATCTCGGCAGTCAGCGCCTGATTGAGCTCAGGCATCGTGTTGCGCCCGAACTCGACGTCCACGACCGGGCCGATGACGCGCACCACGCGCCCGGCGGGTGTGGTTCCGTCGGACTTCTTGTCGGTCTTCTCTTCGACTGCGGTCATTCTTCGCTCCCTGCTGACGCGAGGGCATCGGCACCGCCGACGATCTCGCTGATTTCCTGGGTGATCTCGGCCTGGCGGGCCTGGTTCGCCAGCCGGGTGTACGTCTTGATCAGGTCGGTGGCGTTGTCGCTGGCCGACTTCATCGCGCGCCGGCGCGCCGCGGACTCCGAGGTGGCAGCTTCGAGCAGCGCCGAGAAGATCCGTGAGCTGATGTAGCGCGGCAGCAGCGCGTCGATCAACCGCGCCGGTTCGGGCTCGAACTCGTAGAGCACGTCACCCTCGTCGTCGGAGTCCTCATCGTCGTCAGAACCGTCGTCGTCGTCGTCGCTCTCGTCGTCGTCCCCGGCCTTGACCGGCGAAACCTGCACGACGGCCGGGGTCTGCGAGACGGAGTTGACGAAACGGGTGAACACGACCCACAGCTCGTCGATGCCCGGCTGGCCCTCGCGCTCGCCCTCGGCGATCTCGCCTTCGGACGTCGCGGCCACGGCGGCCACCACGGCTTCGGTGGCACCGCGAGCGTCGGCGAAGTTCGGCTGCTCGGAGAATCCCGTCCACACGCCGGCGAGCTCGATGCCGCGGAAGCGGAAGTACGCCACACCCTTGCGCCCGATGACGTAACGATCGACGTCCTTGCCCTCGCCGCCGAGGCGCTGCGCCAGGTCGTTGGCCGCACGCAGCACGTTGGCGTTGTAGCCGCCGGCTAGGCCACGGTCGCTGGTGATCACCAGGATGCCGGCGCGCTGCGGGTTCTCGACACCGGTGAGCATCGGGTGTTCCAGCGTGCGGTCGTGGCCGAGCTGCGCCAGCGCATGCTGAATTTCTTTGGCGTAGGGCTTGGCACTGTTCATCCGTGCCTGCGCGCGGGCAATGCGCGACGCGGCGATGAGCTCCATCGCCTTGGTGATCTTCTTCGTCGACTGGACCGAACGGATCCGGCGCCGGTAGACGCGAAGTTGAGCTCCCATCAGCTGCTACCCGTGCCCCGCCTAGTTGCTGGACTCGTCGGAGTCGTCGTTGTTGGCCTTGTCGTCGGACTTCTTCGACCTCTTCGACCTCTCGGACTTGTCTTTCGACTTCTTGGACTTGTCGCTCGACTCATCGGAGCTGTCTTTCGACTTCTCCGACTTGTCGCTCGACTTCGATGACTTCGACTTGTTGTCGGACTTGTCGTCCGAGCCCTTCGCCGCCTGCTTGTCCTGAGCCGGCTGGAACTGCTTCTTGAAGTCGGTGACGAGCTTCTCCAGGTCGCCGGCCATCTCATCGTCGAACTTCTTCGTGGTCGCGAGGGTCTCGAGGATGTTCGGCGAGGTGTGATCGATGTAGTCGAGCAACTCGGCTTCGAAGCGGCGCACGTCCGAGACCTCGCCCAGATCGACGCAGTTTCCCGCCCGATCGGGAACGGCGAGGACGCCGACTGCTTGAGCAGCTCGACCAGGCGGCTGCCGCGCGCCAACTGCTGCTGGCTGGCCTTGTCCAGATCCGAACCGAAGGCCGCGAAGGCCTCAAGCTCGCGGTACTGGGCGAGGTCGACCCGCAGCCGGCCGGCGACGGAACGCATGGCCCTGGGCTGCGCAGCGCCGCCGACACGCGACACCGAGATGCCGACGTTGATGGCCGGCCGGACGCCGGCGTTGAACAGGTCGGTCTCCAGGAAGCACTGGCCGTCGGTGATCGAGATGACGTTGGTCGGGATGTAGGCCGAGACGTCGTTGCCCTTGGTCTCGATGATGGGCAGCCCGGTCATCGAGCCGCCGCCGAGATCGTCGGACAGCTTCGCGCAGCGCTCGAGCAGCCGGCTGTGCAGGTAGAACACGTCACCGGGGTAGGCCTCGCGGCCCGGCGGGCGGCGCAGCAGCAGCGACACGGTGCGGTAGGCCTCGGCCTGCTTGGTCAGGTCGTCGAAGACGATCAACACGTGCATGCCCTGGTACATCCAGTGCTGGCCGATGGCCGAGCCGGTGTACGGAGCGAGGTACTTGAAGCCCGCCGAGTTCGACGCCGGGGCGGCGACGATGGTCGTGTACTCCATCGCGTCGGCTTCTTCCAGCGTGTTGCGGGCAGCCGCGATCGTCGAGCCCTTCTGGCCGATGGCGACGTAGATGCAACGCACCTGCTGCTTCGGGTCGCCGGTCTTCCAGTTGTCGCGCTGGTTGATGATCGCGTCGAGGCAGACGGTGCTCTTGCCGGTCTGCCGGTCGCCGATGATCAGCTGACGCTGCCCGCGACCGATGGCGGTCATGGCGTCGATGGCCTTGATGCCGGTCAGCAACGGCTCCTTGACCTCCTGCCGCTGCACCACCGACGGCGCCTGCAGCTCGAGGGCGCGGCGCTCGTCGGTCTCGATGTCGCCGTGGCCGTCGATCGGGTTGCCGAGCGGGTCCACGACGCGGCCGAGGTACGCGTCGCCGACCGGCACGGAGAGGATGTCGCCGGTGCGCTTGACCTGCTGCCCCTCTTCGATCTTCGACCCGTCACCGAGAATGACGACACCCATGTCGCGCACGTCGAGGTCGAGCGCGATGCCGAGCGTGCCGCCCTCGAACTCCAGCAGCTCGTTGGCCATGGTGCTGGGCAGGCCCTCGACGCGGGCGATGCCGTCACCGGTCTCGGCGACGGTGCCGACCTCGTCACGGGAGGCCTTCGGCGAGTAGGACGAGACATAGCTCTCGATGGCACTACGGATCTCGTCGGATGAGATCGTCAGCTCTGCCATGAACGTTTCCTCAATCTCTGTGGGTCGGGCTGGTAAGCAGGTCAGCCGGTGAGAGCGCTGCGCGCGGTGGCCAGGCGGGTGGCGACGCTGCCGTCGATGACCTCGTCGCCGACGCGTACGACGAGCCCGCCGCGCACGTCCGGGTCGATCGCGGTGCGCACGCTGATCTCCCGGTCGTAGATGTCGCGCAGTGCCGCTGTGAGGCGCTGTACCTGCGCGTCGCTGAGTTCGACGGCCGAGATGACCCGCGCGACCGTACGTTCCTTACGCTTGGCCGCGTTCTCGAGCAGGTCGTCGATCGCGAGCACGATGGAGCGCTTGCGCGGGCTGACGACGGCGTGGTGCAGGAGCGCGAGCGTCGCCGCCGACACCTTGTCCTTGACCAGCGAATCAAGCAGGCCGATACGCCGGCTCGGGTCGACCGCGACCTCGTCGAGCAGCGCGGTGGTCTCCCCCTCGTTCTCGAGGATGCGCTCGAAGCGGAACAGCTCGTCCTCGACGGTGTCGAAGGAATGGTCCTTCTCGGCCGCCGCGAACAGCGCGTTGTCGCCCGAGCCCTCGATCGCATCGGTGAGATCCCACGGTGACGACCAGCGTTCGCTCGCCGCGGCCTTGACGATCTCCAGGGTCTGCTTGGCCACCTTGTCGGCGAACAGCTGCTCGACCAGGTCGGTGCGGCGCTGCGCGGCCGTCGCCGGATCGCCGACGGTGCGGCGCAGCCGAGGCTGCGCCACGAGCACACCGGCGACGGCGTAGAGCTCGTCGGCGAGTTCGGCGAGCGTCTTGGCCGACACGCGCCCGCCGAAGACCGACTGCTCGGTTTCCAGCAGGGCGTCGAGGGCCCGGCGGCTCGCAGCGCGCATCATGCGTCGCTACCCCCGGCGGCCTTCTCCTGCGACTCGAGCCCGGCCAGGAACGCGTCGACCGTCGCCGAAACCTGGTTCTCCTCGGCAAGCCGCTGCTCGACGATCTTCTCCGAGAGCTCGACGGCCAGCGTGCCGATCTCGGCGCGAAGTTCGCGCACGATCGACGCACGCTGGCTTTGCAGCTGGTCCTCGCCGCGGGAGATGATCCGCGCCGATTCCTCCTGCGCCTGGTTGCGCAGGTCCTCGATGGTGCGCTGCGCCTCGGCACGCGCGTTCTCGCGGATCTGCGCGGCCTCGGTGCGGGCCTCGTTCAGCGCGTTCTGGTACGCACGCTCGGCCTCGCCCAGCCGTCGCTTGGCTTCCTCGCTGTCCTCGACCTGCCTGGCGATCATCTCCTGCCGCTCGCGCAGCGGGCCCTGCAGTCGCGGCAGGATGTAGCGCCCTACGATTCCCAGGATGATCAGGAACGCGACGAACTCCGCGATGAACGTCGCGTTCGGGAGCAGGAAGTTGTTCGCGGCAACGACGTGCTGCGCTGCCGGGTGCGCGGTCATGCGGAGGCTCACTTGACGCCGAGGACGAACACGAAGAGCACCGCGAAAGCGAGGTTGATGAAGTACGCGGCTTCAACCAGGCCGACGGTCAGGAAGAACAGCGTCTGCAGCTGGCCCTGGGCTTCGGGCTGGCGGGCGACGCCTTGGATCAGGGAGCTACCGGCGATGCCGTCACCGATACCGGCACCGATCGCACCGCCGCCGAGGGCCAGGCCGCCGCCGATGAGGCCGCCCATCACCTGAATGCTTCCCGTGGTTCCTGCTGCCATTTCTCTCTCCTACTCCAAGTCCTGCTGTGGGTTGTTGACAGACGCGAGCTGGCTGCCGGCGAGGGCAGGTATGCGCGGTTCGGACGCCGCCGTCAGTGCGCGCCCTCCTCGTGAGGTGCGATCGAGCTCATGTAGAGCACGGTCAGCAGGGCGAAGATGAAGGCCTGGATCAGCCCGATGAACGCGTCGAAGAGCTTCCAGATGATCTGCGGCAACCAGAGCAAGGCCGCGGGAAAGGACGCCAGCAACGACACCATGATCACCCCGGCGAAGATGTTGCCGAACAGTCGCAGCGAGAGCGTGAACGGCTTGATGACCTCTTCCAGGATGTTGAGCGGGATCAGGATCCGGGGCTTGCGGAACAGGTGCCCGTAATAGCCGCGCAGGCCGCGCTTGCGGATGCCGACGACATGCATCGAGCCGATCACCAGCAGCGCCATCGCGTAGGTGAGGTTGACGTCCGAGGCCGGAGGTGGCGCGTACTCGGGGTGGTGGCCGGTCGGAATAATAGCGATCAGGTTGGCGATGGCAATGAACAGGAACAGCGTCATGGCCAGCGGCACCACGAACGGGGCGGTCTTCACGCCCATCGAGTCCTCGACCTGCTTCTCGACCTGCTCGCTGAGGGTCTCGAAGGCCAGCTGGAGCTTGGTGGGCTGCCGCACGCTGGCCCGGCGCCGGATCAGGAAACCGATGAGCAGGATGATGGCGCCGGCGATGATCGTGGAGGTGATGGTGTCGCCGTTGAACGTCAGCCCGAACACGTGCCACTGGATGTGCTCGCCGGGTTTGATGTCAATGGCCCGCGTTCCCGCGCTTCCAGCAATGGCGCCGTTCACCGGACACCTCCCTTGCGACTCGTGCTGTCGGCGGACGTCATGCGCTCGGCCGCAGACTACGGAAGACTGGCAGCGCCGCGCCCACCAGCATCAGCACCTGGAATACAGCGAGGCCGACGAAGATCGCGAGACCGTCGGGTCGTACGAGCAGGGCGATGGCGAATGACAGCAGCGTGATCCCGCCCAGGCGCATCAGCACCCCGCCGCGGAACTTGCCCTTGCTCGCACCCGACGTCGCGTAGTTGATCACTGATCGCTGCAGCATCCAGGTGTTGACCGCGCCGAGCGCAAGGCCCAGGCAACCGAACACGCCCATCAGGGGGTGCCCGGCGAACGACAGGGCCACGATGGCCACAGCGCCCAGTACGGCGCCGATGACCACCGATCTGCGCAGATTCGCAGTGGCGGACACCGGGGTGTAGACGACCGGCTCCACGATTACCTACTCCACTCAGTTCTTGAGGTACTGACGAAACCGAACACATGTGAAACTCACTGCCGCGACGATCCCGAGCAGTACTCCTACGAGCAGGAACACCGGTGCGGTATCCGCGAGCGAGTCGACCAACAAGCCGAGAAGCATGCCGGCGACGAGCGCAGCTGCGATGACGGCGCCCATGCCCAGCAGCTCCGACATTCCGGGAGACTCGGCGCCCATCGTCGCCCTTAGCTGCGCAGGTTCCGCGGACGGGTATCGCTCACCGAAGCTCCTCGGACGATCGGATTGCTTGCCATGATCGCCGCCGCCGCAACGCCGAAGGCCGGGCGACCGCGCGGGCCGCCGTTGAGTCCACGTGCGCCGAAAAGGCGATGAACCACACCCTACCGGTGGGTCTGGTCGCTCACCGAATCGGGTCCGGGGCCTTGGGTGCGCTTGCCACCTCTACCCGCGAGCGCCGTTTGTTGCGCGTACGCATGCCCGGGATCGAGGACACGAGCGCGCCAAGGATCGCCAGGATCCCCACCAGCGACACGACTATCCACTGGCTCCCCTTGAAGGAGACACCGACCCCGCCGAAGGCGATCAGCGCCGACCAGAAGTACAGCAACAGGACGGCCCGGCGATGCGTGTGGCCCATCTCGAGCAGCCGATGGTGCAGATGCTGCTTGTCCGGTGAGAAGGGTGAGCGGCGTTTGCGTACCCGGCGCAGCACCGCGAGCAGCAGATCGACGAACGGCAGCGCCAGGACCGCCGCCGGAACGATGAGCGGAAGCAGCAGGGGCACGATTCCACCGGCGCTCTGGTAGACCTGCGGATCGGTCGTGGTTGTGGCGGTGGTGGTCGCGGCGGCCAGCATCAGCCCGAGCACCATCGAGCCGGAATCGCCCATGAAGATGCGGGCCGGGTAGAAGTTGTGCGGCAGAAAACCGGCGCACGCGCCGGCTAGCGCCGCCGCCAGCAACGTCGCGGGCGACACGATGTCGGTGAAGCCGTTCTTGCCCAGCTGATACGAGTAGACGAAGAACGCGATGGCCGCGATCAGGGTCACCCCGGCGGCGAGCCCGTCCAGACCGTCGATGAAGTTCAGCGCGTTGATGATCAGGACCGTGAACAGGATCGTCACCGGTATTGCGAGATCCGGCCCCAGCACGAAGGTGCCGCTGTTGCCCCAGGGGACGTAGATCTGCCCGATCTGCACGCCACCGAGCGTCACCATCAGCCCGGTGGCCAGCACCTGCCCGGCGAGCTTCGTCAGCGAGTCCAGCTCGTAGCGGTCGTCCAGTACACCCAGCGCGCAGATGATCGCGCCGGCGAGGACCACCCACGCCAGCACCGGCCCGCTCTGGAAGGATTCCTTCAACGTCGGTAGCCGAGCGGCGACGAACAAGGCCAGAGCCAGGCCGAGGAACACCGCGACGCCGCCCAGCCGGGGAATCGCCACAGCATGCACGTCGCGATCGCGGGGCCGGGCCACTGCCTTCGTCCAGATCGCCACGCGGCGCGCGATAGGCGTGAGCAAGTAGGTCACGGCGGCCGCGACGAACGCTACAAGCAGGTACTCCAGGCTGGGGTGCCTCATGCGATCGCCTCGGGGCCGCTCCCGCGCGTGCGATATCCCTGGTTGACTTCGCGAACGTCGCTCATGGGCCGGCGCCGACGATGTCCGGGACGACCTCGCGCAGCTCGTCCGCACCGAGCGCGCCCAGACGCAAGATGCGGGGGCGGTTCTCGGTGACGTCGACGATGGTCGAGGCGACCCCGCCGCGCACCTGGCCGTCTTCCAGGTAGACCGCGACGTCCTCACCGAGCTGTGCGCGCGCCTCGGCCGCGGTCTGGGCGGGGGGCTGCCCATGCCGGTTCGCGCTGGACACCGCCATCGGGCCGGTCTTCTCCAGCAGCTCGATGGCCACCGGGTGCAGCGGCATCCGCACCGCGACCGTGCCGCGTGCGTCCCCGAGATCCCAGGTCAGCGACTGGGCATAGCGCACAACCAGCGTGAGGCCGCCCGGCCAGAAGGCCTCGATCAGATCGCGCATGCGCGAGTCGACGGCGCTCACCAGCCCGTCGATCGTCGTCCACGAGCCGACGAGCACCGGGACCGGCGCCTCCCGACCGCGGCCCTTCGTGCGCAGCAACTCTGCGACGGCCACCGCGTCGAAGGCATCGGCGCCGAGCCCGTACACGGTGTCGGTCGGCAGTACCACGAGCTCGCCGGACGCGACACTGTGCGCGGCCGTCTCGATGGCGTCGACCCGGACGTCCGGATCGCCGCACTCGAAGAACAGGGCCACGGCGCCATCCTGCCTCAACGGCGCCGGGCGGTGGCATAGCGCGGACGGCCGGTCAGGTCCAGGTGGCCGGTCACCCCGGTGAATCGGCCGTCGGCCTCGAGCAATGCCGGTACGCAGTCGGCGTGCGTCTCGTCGTGTTCGAGCGCGAGGACACCGCCGGGGCGCAGAAAGTCAGCAGCGCGCGCCAGAACATGGGGCATGAGGGCCAACCCGTCCGGCCCGGCAAAGACTGCCAGGTCGGGGTCGAAGCGCACCTCGGCGGCGACCGCCCTCGTGTCGGGGACGTAGGGCGGGTTGCAGACCACCGCGTCCACGACGGCGCGAAGCTCGGTAACCACCGTGGCGTCGGTGACGTCCGCGAGCACCGCCTCGACGCGCGTGCCCTCGGTGTTGCGCACCAGCCAGTCGCCGCTGCGCCCGGCTCGCTCCACGCCGAACACCCGCGCCGCAGGCACCTCGTCGGCCAGTGCCAGCGCGAGCGCGCCGCTGCCCGAGCAGAGATCCACGACAGTCGGGTGCGGCGACGCATGCAGTGTAGGCAGCACGGCGTCGACGAGCAGTTCGGTTTCCGGGCGTGGGACGAAGACGCCGGGCCCGACCGGCACCACGACGTGACGAAAGGCGGCCGTGCCGACGATGTGCTGCAGCGGCTCTCGGGTGGCCCGCCGCGCGACCGCGGCCTGGAACTGCTCGAGCGCCGCAGGCTCGGGATGATCGACGAGCAGCACTCGCGAGCGGGGCAGGCCCAGCGTGTGAGCGAGCAACAGTTCAGCGTCCACGCGTGGGGTGGCGACCCCGGCCGCGGCCAGACGCGCGGTCGCCTGCGCCAGCAGCGCCGCGCTCAGCTCTGCTCTCCGGCGAGCAGGGCTTCGGTGTCGGCGTGCTGCAGGGCGGCGATGACGTCGTCGAGCGCACCGTCGAGCACTTGGTCGAGGTTGTAGGCCTTGAACCCGACGCGGTGGTCGCTGATCCGGTTCTCCGCGAAGTTGTAGGTCCGCACCCGTTCGGACCGGTCGACGGTGCGTACCTGGGAGCGCCGCGCGGTGGAGGCAGCCGCGTCGGCCTCGTCCTGTGCGGCGGCGAGCAGCCGTGCCCGAAGCACGCGCATGCCGGCCTCGCGGTTTTGCAGTTGGCTCTTCTCGTTCTGCATCGACACGACCGTCCCGGTGGGCAGGTGCGTGATGCGGACCGCCGAGTCGGTCGTGTTCACGCTCTGGCCGCCGGGTCCGGATGAGCGGTAGACGTCGATGCGCAGGTCGTTCGAATCGATTGCCACCTCGACCTCGTCGGCCTCGGGCAGCACGACGACGCCGGCAGCCGAGGTGTGGATGCGGCCCTGCGACTCGGTGGCGGGCACGCGCTGCACACGGTGCACTCCGCCCTCGTACTTCAGCTGGGCCCATACCGCGTGATCGGCCTTGCGCGAACGCACCGCCAGCGTCACTGACTTCTTGCCGCCGAGGTCGGTCGGCTCGTCGTCGAGCACCTCGACGTGCCAGCCCTGCCGCTCGGCGTAGCGCAGGTACATACGCAGCAAATCGCCCGCGAACAGCGCCGACTCGTCGCCGCCCTCGCCGGCCTTGACCTCGAGGATGACGTCCTTGCCGTCATGAGGATCCTTCGGCAGCAGCAACTCCCGCAGCCGCGCCTCGAGCTCGTCGATGCGGGTGACGAGCGCGTCGGCTTCGGCAGCGAACGACGAGTCCTCGGTAGCCAGCTCGCGAGCCGCAGCGAGGTCTTCCCGACAGCTGTCGAGCTCACCGGTCACGGCGACGATCGGCGCAAGCTCTGCGAAGCGACGGCCCAGGGTGCGGGCGCGGCCGGTGTCGGCGTGCACCGCCGGGTCGGCAAGCGCCTGCTCGACCTCGGCGTACTCAGCCAGCAGCTCGGCCAGTTTGCCCAGTTTCAGCCAAACCACGGTTTTCTCCTGACCACGAACGCGATGAGCGCTCGCGCGAAGAGCCCGCCGCCGCGACGCGGCCCGAGCGAAGCGAGGAACGGCGTGAGAGACGGGCCCGAGCGTCAGCGAGCGGCCCAGATCGAGCGACGTAAAGGCGGGTAATCTAGCGCACCCGCTTGCCGTAGCGCTTCTCGAACTTGTCCACGCGCCCGCCGATGTCCATGATCTTCTGCTTGCCCGTGTAGAACGGGTGGCACGCCGAGCAGACGTCTGCGTGCAGCTGGCCGGTCTTCGACGTGCTGCGAGTGGTGAACGTGTTGCCACACGAGCAGGTCACCTGGGTGGCGACGTACTCGGGGTGAATGCCTTGCTTCATTCTCCGGATCCCTTCTGCTGGCCCGGGTCGCCGAGCCTGCGAACAGGTCAGACGGCGTGAACCGGAGCCGGGTGGTTGGTCGGCGCATCAGCGCTGACCGCTCAGTTTGCCAGGCTGTCGCCCGGCTGACCAAACGTCGATCTAAGGCGTTCCCGCCCCGCGGTATTCCGCTGCCCGCCGTGGCGTTCTGGCGCCCTGGCGGGCATCCGCACGATGAACATCCCAAAAAGTGTGTATTGCCACACCGAGACGGGCACCGTAGCGTCCCGAAACGCAGTCGAAAACACGGCGTCAGGTGCGCGGTCAACCCAAACCGGCCCGATCGCCCGATCTAGGGAGACTCGCCGGTGTCCATGGATGACCACCAGATTCGCAGTCGGCCCATGCGCACGTCGAGCCACCGCGGCGCGCGTCGCGTCGCGGCCGGCGTGGCATCCGCGCTGCTGGCGGCGGGCACGCTCAGCGCCTGCGGCAGCGGCAGCGGCGGCAAGGTGACCGTGAACTTCTACAGCTTCCCGGACAATTCCGGCGCAATCCAGCAGGCCGTCGACGGCTGCGCCACAAGCCAATACAAGATCCAGTACAACAAGCTGCCTACCGGCGCCGACGGGCAGCGCCAGCAGCTCGTCCGCCGCCTCGCCGCGAAGGACAATGCGCTCGACATCCTCGGCCTGGACGTCACCTGGGAGGCCGAGTTCGCCGAGGCCAACTGGATCCGGCCCTGGACAGGCGCCAATAAGGCCGCCGCGACCAACGGCACCCTCAAGGGTCCGCTCGAAACAGCCACCTGGAAAGGCAAGCTCTACGCCGTCCCCTACAACAGCAACACCGAGCTGCTCTGGTATCGGTCCGATCTGGTGAAGACGCCGCCCAAGACGTGGGACGAGATGATCACCATGGCGGAAAAGCTCGCCAAGGCCGGCAAGCCGCACCTCATCGAGATTCAGGGCGCGCAGTACGAAGGCGCGGTCGTGTGGTTCAACACCCTGGTGGCCAGCGCGGGCGGCAGCATCCTCAACAAGGGTGCGACCGGTCCTTCGATGGGCGCCCCGGCGAAGAGGGCGTTGGGGATCATGAAGCGTCTCGCCGGTTCGCCCGCCGCCGACCCCTCGTTGTCGGTGCAGATGGAGGACATGAACCGCCTGGCGATGGAGTCCGGCACGGCTGCCTTCGAGATCAACTATCCGTTCGTGTACGCCTCGATGAAGGCCGACAAGCCGAAGCTGTTCAAAGTGTTCAAATACGCTCAGTATCCGCGGGTGAACGCCAACGAGCCGAGTCACGTCACGATCGGCGGCATCGACCTGGCCGTCAGCCAGTACTCGAACCACCCCGCCATGGCTTTCAAGGCGGCGCTGTGCCTGCGTAACCGGAAGAACCAGATCGCCGCGGCCACCAAGGGTGGGCTGCCGCCGACGATCGAGAGCCTGTACAACGACAAGGCATTGGCGAAGGACTATCCGTTCCACGCGGAGATCCTCGCCGCGCTGAACGATGCCAGCGTTCGGCCGAAGACGCCGGCCTATCAGAACGTGTCGATCGTGGTCTCCCACTCGGTGTCCCCGCCGACCGGCATCAGCCCGCAGAGCACCGAGAAGACAATCTCCAGCCAGATCAAGGACGCACTAGCCTCGAAGGGGCTGATCCCGTGACGGTCTCTGTCGACAAGCAACAGGCAGGCAGCACGCAGACCGAACCAAAGCAGCGCAAGCGCGTCCCACTGTCCGAGGGCGCTAGGGCCGAACGCAAGCTGGGATGGCTCCTCTGCGCTCCGGCGGTGATCGTCATGATCGCGGTCACCGCCTACCCGATCGCTTATGCGGTGTACCTCTCGCTGGAGCGCTACGACCTGCGCTTTCCTTCCCAGCACAAGTTCGTTGGGTTCGACAATTACCAGGCAGTACTCACCTCGCCCTTCTGGTGGCACTCGCTGGCCATCACGGCAGTAATCACGGTCATCTCGGTGATCATCGAACTCGTCCTCGGCATGCTGCTCGCGCTGCTGATGCACCGCACGCTGTTCGGCCGCGGCACGGTACGCACGGCAATCCTGGTGCCCTACGGGATCGTCACGGTCGTCGCGGCGTTCAGCTGGCAGTACGCCTGGACGCCGAACACCGGCTATCTGGTCGGCCACTTCGGCAGTACGGCGCCGCTGGTGCATCAGTTCCAGGCGGTCGCGATCATCATCCTGGCCGAGGTATGGAAGACGACACCGTTCATGGCGCTGCTGCTGATGGCCGGGCTCGCGCTCGTTCCCGAAGACCTGCAGAAGGCTGCGAAGATGGACGGTGCCACCGCCTGGCAGCGGTTCACCAGGATCACGCTGCCGCTGATGAAGCCCGCGATCCTCGTTGCCCTGCTGTTTCGCACATTGGACGCCTTCCGGATATTCGACAACATCTTCATCCTGACCGCGGGAGGCAACAACACGGCGTCCGTGTCGATCCTGGGCTACGACAACCTGTTCACCGCGCTGAACCTCGGCATCGGGTCGGCAGTCTCGATCCTGATCTTCATCTGCGTAGCGATCATCGCGAGCATCTTCATCAAGGGCTTCGGTGCCTCCGCACCGGGCGCGGAGGGCTGAGGCATGGCACGGACCACCGGGAAACAGAGATTCGGTTGGGGTACCGCGAACATCGTCGCCATCGTGCTCGCGATCATCCCCCTGCTGTGGATCATCTCGCTGTCCTTCAAGGACCCGACAACCATCACTGACGGCAAGTTCATTCCCCGGAAGTGGACGTTCGACAATTACCGCGGCATCTTCAAGACCTCTGAGTTCACCCGCGCCTTGGTCAACTCGATCGGCATCGCGCTCATCTCGACGGTGATCGCGGTCGCCCTCGCCTCGATGGCCGCGTACGCCGTCGCCCGGTTGAAGTTCCCGGGCAAGAGCCTGCTCATCGGGATGTCGCTACTGATCGCGATGTTCCCGGCCATCTCGCTGGTGACCCCGCTGTTCAACATCGAGCGGTCCATCGGCTTGTTCGACACCTGGCCAGCGTTGATCATTCCGTACGTTGCCTTCGGGCTGCCGCTCGGCATCTATACGCTGTCGGCTTTCTTCCGCGAAATCCCGTGGGAGCTGGAGAAGGCCGCGAAGATGGACGGCGCGACGCCGTTCCAGGCGTTCAGGAAGGTGATCGCCCCACTCGCCGCGCCCGGCATGTTCACCACTGCGATCCTGGTCTTCATCTTCGCCTGGAACGACTTCCTGTTCGCGATCTCGCTCACGTCGACGACCAACTCGCGTACGGTGCCGGCTGCGATCGGTTTCTTCACCGGAAGCTCGGCGTTCATGGCTCCGACGGGTTCGATCTGCGCTGCCGCGGTCATCATCACGATTCCGATCATCTTGTTCGTGCTCTTCTTCCAGCGCCGCATCGTTGCGGGGCTGACGTCCGGTGCTGTGAAGGGATAGACAATGGCCGAGATCGTCCTGGACCAGGTGACCAAGCGCTACCCCGACGGTGCGCTCGCCGTCGACAAGGTGAGCATGGAGGTCGCCGACGGCGAGTTCGTGATCCTCGTCGGCCCGTCGGGCTGCGGGAAGTCGACGACGCTGAACATGATCGCCGGGCTGGAGGACATCAGCGACGGCGAGCTGCGCATCGGCGGCAAGGTCGTCAACAACATGGCGCCGAAGGACCGCGACATCGCCATGGTCTTCCAGAGCTACGCGCTCTATCCGCACATGACGGTGCGGGAGAACATGGCGTTCGCGCTGAAGCTGGCGAAGACGTCGCAGAAGACCATCGACGAGAAGGTCGAGGAGGCAGCGCGGGTCCTCGACCTCACGCAGCACCTGCAGCGCAAGCCGGCGCTGTTGTCCGGCGGCCAGCGGCAGCGCGTCGCGATGGGCCGGGCAATCGTGCGCGATCCGTCGGCGTTCCTCATGGACGAGCCGCTGTCCAACCTCGACGCCAAGCTGCGCGTCCAGATGCGCACCGAGGTCTCGCGGCTGCAGCGCCGCCTCGGCACCACGATGGTCTACGTCACGCACGACCAGACCGAGGCGATGACCCTCGGCGACCGTGTCGCGGTAATGCGTGGCGGGCTGCTGCAGCAGCTCGGCACCCCCGCCGAGTTGTACACGAGCCCGAAGAACCTCTTCGTCGCGGGCTTCATCGGTTCGCCGGCGATGAACTTCCTGCCCGCCAAGCTCGAGGAGGGCAAGCTGCGCACTGCGCTCGGCGACATGCCGCTGTCCGACCAGGTCCGGCACACCCTCGAATCGCGTGACTCGGACCGCGAGGTGCTGCTCGGCATCCGCCCCGAGAACTTCGAGGACGCCGCGCTGGTGGCGCCGGAGAACAAGGATCAGGGCATCACGTTCCACGCCACGATCGACGTCGTCGAGTCGATGGGCTCGGACAACTTCGTCTACTTCAACCTCGACACCGGCGAGGTCGTCGACAACGCCGAGCTGCAGGAGCTGGCCCGCGACTCCGGCCGCGCCGACACCGGCAGCGGCAGCGGCGAGCAGATCGTCGCGCGCCTGGACGCCGCATCAGGCGTGAAGGACGGTGCCGACGCCGAGCTGTGGGCCGACGCCCGGTCGATCCACATCTTCGACCCCTCCACCGGCGCGAATCTCGGGTTGAGCTGACTCATCGCTTAGCGGAAGTCGCGGCGCTGGCGCAGCCGCTCGATGACGTCGTCCGTCCACTCGTGGGTGCGGATCAGGCGGTAGCGCTCGCAGGCGACAGCCATGTAGGCCTCGGCGTCGGTGCGGGCGCCGAGCAGGTCCGCGGCGCGCAGCATCCGCACCACCGGCGTGAATTCCTCGGTGAACCAGCGCTGCGCGACCTCGCTGCGGTCGAGGAACGTCCTGAGGTGCTGCATGGCGCGGTAGCCCCACGCCTCGACGTTCTCCCCCAGTTCGGCGTACGCCCACGGGTCGGATACCTCGATCTTGGCCATCGCCTGCGGCGGTAGCGGGACGCGCGCGCGGAACATCCGCTCGTGATCCTTCACGAGCAGGTCGCTGCGGTGCAGCACGCCGCGTGAGGAGATCGCTGTCCGCACCTCGGTCACGTAGGCGTCGATCACCTCCTGGTCGCGGGCGATGGCGATGGACACCCGGTGATGGCCGTCCTTCACGAAATGGAGGTCACCGACGCGATAGACGTCGATCGGCGGCATCGGTTCACCGCGCGCCTGGGCCAGCGCGAGACGCTCCCAGCGTTCCCGAACCCGGCTCGAGGTCGGCCGGAATCTGCGGTCGAAGTCCCGGGTCGTGTCGACACTGCCGACAACGCTGTCCAGCTTGATCGTCTGCAAGCCCAGGTACTGCTCGCCGCGGTGGCCCAGCGCGCCTACCACCTCGGCGAAGGGGAGCACGAGGCTGACGTCGTCGGGCTCGCGGCGCAGCTTGTGCGCCAGGCGCGCCAGTACCTGCCGACGGCGCATGCGCAGGAAGTCGTTCTCGACATCGGCCCTCGGAAACCCCGTCGGTCGTGTCATAGCTGCCGGTATACACCCTGGTCGGGCAGACCTGAGTGGGATCGCTCGCGGCCTGCCGGGACCTCGAAGAGGTGTCGTCCCACCACGTTGCGCACGACGGTGTCGCCGACCACGAGGTCCGGGGTATCGGTGCCGAACGGATGGACGTGGCCGTGCAAGAGCAGCGGGGTGGGCAGTTGCGCGGCCAGCCGATGCAGGCAGTCGAATCCGCGATGCGGCGCGTCGTCACCGTCACCCACACCGCGCGGCGGGGCGTGGGTGAGCAGGACGTCGACGCCCCTTCCGTCGCGGCCACGCCGCCACCGGGCGCGGCGCGCGAGCGTGCGCGCCCGCCGCGCCTGTTCCCGCTCGCGGTATTGGTTCGGCCCCTCGCTGTAGCGCAGGCACCCGCCGAGCCCGGCGATACGCAGGCCGCCGACTTCGACGATGCGGCCGTCGGCGTTGACGGCGCCAGCCGGCCACGGCACGTCAGCGGGCAGGCCGGCGCGCACTGTCAGGCCCGATCGGGCGGTGCGGTAGCCGGTGACGTCCGGGTCGTGATTGCCGGGCACGAAGACGAGCGGCACGTCGAGGGCGTCCATCAGGTACCGGAGATAGTCGAAGGGGAGATCGCCGCAGGCCAGGATCAATTCGGCGCGACGCACTGCGCGCAGGTCGACGTACAACTGCTCGTCGACCTCGTCGGACACCGCGAGCACTTGGACCACACGTCCAGTGTCCTCGACGTTGCACTGATCGATCCGCGCTGCAGCACGCGGGGACGGGCCTGAGTCCGGTTTGATCACGCGGACGCTAGGCGAACGGACGGACGTCCAAGCCGACTCGGCGCAGATCGGCCTCGACTCGGTAGATCTCCGAGCGTGGGACCGGCTGACCCGCCGGCAACGGCACCTGGACCTGGCGGCAGGCCACGCAGAGTGCGTCGACGTACGCCGCGCGGATGGCCTGGCATCGGTGGTTCTTCGCCGGTAGGTCGGATGGCGCGTTCTCGGTGGCATCGAGCAGGTCGTGCAGGCGCCGCAGATCGGCGTAGACGCGCGCGATCGGCGGCACAGCCGGTGGCGTAGCTCGTCGAGCCGAATAGGCCGCGTGAATCTTGCGTCCCGCCACCCAGCTGTATCCGGCGGCCGTCGGCAGCAGCGCTGCGACGATCAGCAGTGCGACGGTTTCCACGCGTCCATTGTCGGCCGCGAGCGGTGGCTCCCGCAACCGGCGTCGGATCAGTCCTGGCCAGGCGTCGTCTTCGCGATCTGCATCAGGAACTCGGTGTTGGTCCGGGTCTTGCGCAGCCGGTCGAGCAGCAGCTCGATCGCCTGCTGCGGGTCGAGCGAGTGCAGCACCCGACGCAGCTTGATCGTCACCGCGAGCTCGTCCGGCGAGAGCAGCAGCTCTTCCTTGCGCGTCGAGGACTGGTCGACGTCGACCGCAGGGAACACCCGCTTGTCGGCGATCTTGCGGTCGAGCTTGAGCTCGGCGTTGCCGGTGCCCTTGAATTCCTCGAAGATCACCGTGTCACCGGCCGAGCCCGTCTCGACGAGGGCAGTGGCCAAGATGGTCAGCGAGCCACCGTTCTCGATGTTGCGCGCCGCGCCGAGGAAACGCTTCGGCGGGTAGAGCGCGGTCGAGTCGACGCCACCGGACAGAATGCGGCCGCTGGCCGGCGCGGCCAGGTTGTACGCGCGGCCCAGCCGGGTGATCGAGTCGAGCAGGACGACGACGTCATGGCCCATCTCGACGAGGCGCTTCGCGCGCTCGATGGACAGCTCGGCGACCGTGGTGTGGTCGACCGGCTTGCGGTCGAACGTCGAGGCGATGACCTCACCCTTGACCGAGCGCTGCATGTCGGTGACCTCTTCGGGCCGTTCGTCTACCAGCACGACCATGAGGTGGCACTCGGGGTTATTGGTCGCGATCGCGTTCGCGATCGACTGCAGCACCATGGTCTTGCCGGCCTTGGGCGGCGAGACGATCAGCGCGCGCTGGCCCTTACCGATCGGCATGACGAGATCGATGATGCGCGTCGTGAAGATGTGCGGCTCGGTCTCCAGGCGCAGGCGCTGCTGCGGGTAGAGCGGCGTCAACTTGGTGAACTCGACGCGGTTCTTCAGCTGCTCCGGGTCGAGGCCGTTGATGGTGTCCAGCCGGACGAGCGGGTTGTACTTCTCGCGGCGCTCACCCTCCCGCGGCTGGCGCACCGCACCGGTGATCGCGTCGCCACGGCGCAGCCCGTGCCGTCGCACCAGGTTGTTGGCGACGTACAGGTCGTCCGAGCTTGCGAAGAAGCCCTCGACGCGCACGAACCATGCGTTCTTGTCCTCGATGCAGTCGACGACACCGGCGATCGGGATGAGCACGTCGTCTTCGGTGACCTCGGGAGGGCTGTCGTTGCCGCCCTGCACGCCGCCGCCACCGCCGGTGCGCTCGCGGTTGCGCCCGCGGCGGTCACGGTAGCGCCGGCCGCGGCGCCGGTTGCCGTCGAAATCGTCGTCGTCATCGATATTGTTCTGCTGGTTGTTCTGCTGGTTGTTCTGCTGGTTGTTCTGCTGGTTGTTCTGCTGGTTGTTCTGCTGATTACTGCGGTTGTTGGCCTGCTGGCTGTTGGCCTGCTGGCTGTTCTGGTTGCCGGCGGTCTGGTTGCGATCCTGCAGGTTGCTCTGGTTGGTGTTGCCGCGGTTCTGGTTGCGATCCTGCTGGTTGCCCTGGTTGTTGCTGCGGTTCTGGTTGCGGTCCTGTTGGTCGTTGCTGCCGCGGTTCTGGTTGCGGTTCTGGTTGCGATCCTGCTGCCTGCGCTCACCGCCTTCGGCGGGAGCGGTGTCGGCGGACGGGCTCACCGACGTGTCCGGCGAGGTGGTCTGCACCCGAGCGGACACAGGCGCCTGGGACGCAGGCGCCTGGGCGCTCTGCTCGGGCGCACTCTGCGGCGCGGACGTGGCAGCCTGGCCGCCGCTGGCGGGGGCGCCGTTCGAGGCGCCGTTCGAGGCGCCGCGGGCGGTCTGGATGGCCGCGACGAGGTCGCTCTTCTTCATCTTGGTGGTGTGGATGCCGAGTCCCTTGGCCACCTGCTGCAATTCGGGCAGCAGCATGGTCGAGAGGGATCCGCGCCTGGCCGCCGGACGCTTGGCGCCGGTGGGCAGGGTCTGTTCTTGGGTGTCGGTCACGTAGAACCTTTCGAGAAGGCGGTCGGCGCACGATTGGGGTGCCGCTCGACGATGTACGTCGGATTCGTCCGCGCGATGCGGCCGATCCGGGTCTCCCGGCGTACGCCGAGAGGTTCTTGGTGATGTCAGCACCTGCAACTGTTTGCTACCGGGGTAGCGGGTGTGGCGCGCCGAGATGAATGCCGGCTTCTGCTGACTGCTCCCGAGCGTAGACGCTCCGGTTATAGGGAGCAACACCGGACCTCCCCGGCGTGTTCCCGAGCGGTCAAGATCACGAAAAGGTGACGGCGGTGCCCTTCACCCGCGGGGCTCGACCACCGCGCCGGTCGCGTCCACCGATAACGTCCGACCCGTCCAGCCGTCCGGCGTATCGGCCAGCGCGTTATCGGCCTCCAGCTGACCTCGAGCCAATACCAGCACGGTCGGTCCGGCTCCGGAGATCACCGCCGGGTGACCGGACGATCGCAACCGGCTCACCAGCAGCGCGCTGTCGGGCATCGACGGCGCCCGGAAGGGTTGGTGCAAGCGATCGTCGGTGGCGTCGAGCAGAGCGTGCGGGTTGCCGCTCAGCGCCGCCACGAGCAAGGCTGCGCGCCCGGCGGCGAAGGCCGCGTCTGCGTGCGGCAGCGTGGCCGGCAAGAGGCTTCGCGCGAGTTCGGTGGACGCTGAGAACGGCGGGATCAGCGCCACCGGAAGGATCCCCGGGTCGAGGTTGCAGCGGATGGCGCGCGCTGCGCCGGCACCGTGTTGTCCCGCCGCCGGGGTCCAGGCGATGGTCAGGCCGCCGAGCAGGCATGGTGCCACGTTGTCCGGGTGACCTTCGAGGTCCGCGGCCAGTGCGAGCACGTCGCCGTCCCGCATGCGGGCGGCCCCGCCGACGACCAGCGCCCGGGCGAGCAGGACGCCTGCGACGATGGCCGCCGCAGACGAACCGAGGCCGCGGCCGTGGGGTATGCGGTTCACGCACTCGAGCGACAGGCCCGCGGGTTGATCGCCCAGCTCGGTGAAACAATGTCGCATCGCGCGTACGACGAGATGCGTTTCGTCGCGCCCGACACCGTCGCTGCCCTCCCCGGACACGTCGACGGCCAGCCCTTCGCCGGTGACGCGGGCAGTGAGCTCGTCGTGCATCCCGAGTGCCAGGCCGAGCGCGTCGAAGCCGGGGCCGAGATTCGCGCTGGTGGCCGGCACCCGCACCCGCACCGCGGCGTCGCGGAACGACACGCTCATACGAGGCCGAGCGCGACCGCCGCCGCATGGCCGTCGACCGGCACCGTGATCGGCTTGGGGGCCCCGGAGATGGCCCACTCCGGATCCTTGAGGCCGTTGCCGGTGACCGTGCACACGACGGTGGAGCCGGCGGCCAGCCGTCCGTCGGCGGCGGTGGCCAGCAACCCGGCGACGCTTGCGGCCGAGGCCGGCTCGACGAACACCGCCTCGCTGCGCGCGAGCAGCCGGTAGGACTCCAGGATCTGCCGGTCGGTGACGGCGTCGATCAGGCCGCCGGATTCGTCGCGGGCCCGCTCGGCCAACGTCCAGGATGCCGGGTTGCCGATGCGGATGGCGGTGGCGATGGTCGTGGGCCGCAGCACCGGCGCGCCCAGCACGATCGGCGCCGCGCCGGCGGCCTGGAAGCCGAACATCCGCGGCGTGGACGCGGTGACGCCGTCGGCAGCGTATTCGCGGTAACCCATCCAGTACGCGCTGATATTGCCGGCGTTGCCTACCGGGATGCAGTGCACGTCCGGAGGGGCGCCGAGCACGTCGCAGATCTCGAACGCGGCGGTCTTCTGGCCCTGCAAGCGATCGGGATTGACGGAGTTGACGAGCGCGACCGGGTAGTCGACGGCCAGCTTCTGGGCCAGCTCGAGGCAGTCGTCGAAGTTGCCGTCCACCTGCAGGAGCTTCGCGCCGTGCACCAGCGCCTGCGCCATCTTTCCGAGCGCGATCTTGCCCGTGGGGACGAGCACGGCGCACGTCATCCCGGCACGCGCGGCGTATGCGGCAGCGCTGGCCGACGTGTTGCCGGTGGACGCACAGATGACTGCCTGCGCGCCCCCCTCGGCCGCCTTCGATATCGCCATCGTCATGCCGCGGTCCTTGAACGAACCGGTGGGGTTGGCGCCCTCGACCTTGAGGTAGACCTCGCACCCGGTGCGCTCGGAGAGCACCTTCGCCGCCATCAACGGCGTGCCGCCCTCGAACAGCGTGATCACCGGTGTCGCGTCGGTGACCGGGAGACGCTCGCGGTAGGCGTCGATGAGCCCGGGCCAGTGTGGGAAGGTGCGCACGTCAGTCACCCGTCATTCCCTCGACGCGCATGACACTCGCGGCGCGGCGCACGAACGGCATCTGCGCGAGCTTCTGCACGGTGGCGTCCAGCGCGGCGTCTGTGGCCGAGTGAGTGACGAGCACCAGGGTGGCAGCGTCGCCGCGCCCTTCCTGGCGGACGGTCTGGATGCTCACGCCCTGCTCGGCGAAGGCTTGCGCCGCGCCGGCAAGCACGCCCGGTTCGTCGTTGACGTCGAGCGCCACGTGGTAGCGGGTGCTGACGTCGCCCATCGGTTGTATCGGCAGGTCCGCGTAGGAACTGTCGCCGGCGCCGCGACTGCCGCTGACCTTGTTGCGCGCCACCGCGACCACGTCGCCGAGCACAGCGCTGGCAGTCGGCGCCCCGCCCGCCCCGCGGCCGTAGAACATCAGCGAGCCGGCCGCTTCGGCCTCGACGAAAACCGCGTTGAACGCGTCGCCGACACCGGCCAGCGGGTGTGAGCGCGGGATCATCGCGGGGTGCGCGCGTACCGCGACGCGTTCGACGCCGTCGGCGGTGGTGCGCTCGCAGATGGCCAGCAGCTTGACGGTGCAGTCCATGGCCCGCGCGCTGGCCATGTCGGCCGCGCTGACGTCGCCGATGCCCTCGCGGTAGACGTCGGACATGGTGACCCGAGTGTGGAACGCCAGTCCGGCGAGGATGGCCGCTTTCGCCGCCGCGTCGTAACCGTCGACGTCGGCGGTCGGGTCGGCCTCCGCGTAGCCGAGCGCGGTGGCTTCGGCCAGCGCCTCGTCGAAGCCCGCGCCGGTGGCGTCCATGCGCGAGAGGATGAAGTTCGTGGTGCCGTTGACGATGCCCATCACGCGGTTGATCCGGTCGCCGGCCAGCGATTCGCGAAGCGGTCGCAGCAGCGGGATCGCGCCGGCCACCGCGGCCTCGTAGTAGAGGTCGGCGCCGCTGCTCGCGGCGGCGTCGTGCAGCGCGGCGCCGTGGTCGGCGAGTAGCGCCTTGTTGGCGCTGACCACGCTCTTGCCGTTGTGCAGCGCGGTCATCAGCAGCCCGCGGGCGGGCTCGATCCCGCCGATCACCTCGACCACGACGTCGATGTCGTCGCGTTCGACGAGCGACAGTGCGTCGGTGGTGAGCAGATGTGCGGGCACGTCGGTGTGCCGGCCCGGCCGGCGGACGGCGATACCGGCGAGTTCGAGCGGGGCGCCGATGCGCGCGGTGAGATCACCAGCCTGTTCGTCGAGCAGGCGCACGACCTGGGAGCCGACGACACCGCAGCCGAGCAGCGCAACCTTCATTGCATCGCCCATCGATTCACCTCGGACCCACTCGCTGCGCTCGGGGCCGTCGATGAATCGATCCGCTCCTTCGTCGCAGACTGAGTTCCTGGCTCTTCGCGCGAGCGCTCATCGCGGCGCTCCCATGTCCAGGCGCAGCAGATCGTCCTCTGTTTCCCGGCGCACGAGCACCTGCGTCGCCGCTTCGCGTACGGCGACGACCGGCGGGCGGGGTACGTGGTTGTAGTTGCTGGCCATGCTGCGGCAGTAGGCGCCGGTGGCCGCCACCGCGAGCAGGTCGCCGGGGCGCACATCGCCGGGCAGCCAGGTGTCGCGCACGACCACATCGCCGCTCTCGCAGTGCTTTCCGACGACGCGGCTGAGCATCGGTGTGGCGGCGGATTCGCGGTTGGCGAGGACGCAGGTGTAGCTGGCGTCGTACAACGCGGTGCGGATGTTGTCGCTCATCCCGCCGTCCACCGAGACGTACCTTCGGGTATGTCCGCCGTCGAGCGTGACGTCCTTGACCGTCCCCACCTCGTAGACGGTGACGGCGCTCGGCCCGACGATCGCACGACCCGGCTCGACGGACAAGGTCGGCGCACGCAGGCCGACCGACGCGCACTCCAGCTCGACGATGCCGTTGAGCCGCTCCAGCGTCTGCTTCGGCGATTCCGGGTCGTCGCCCGCAACGTAGGCGATGCCCAACCCGCCGCCCAGGTTGATCTCCTCGACCTGCACGCCGTGCACGTCGCGGATCGTCGCGGCAAGGCTGATCACCCGGTGCGCCGCCACCTCGAAGCCGGCCGTCTCGAAGATCTGCGAGCCGATGTGCGAGTGCAGTCCCCCGAGGTGCAATGACGGTGCGGCCAGCACCGCAGCGACGGCACGCGCGGCCGACCCGTCACGCAGCGAGAAACCGAACTTCTGGTCCTCGTGCGCGGTCGCGATGAACTCGTGGGTGTGGGCCTCGACGCCGACCGTCACGCGGACCAGCACGCGCTGTTGCACACCGGCCGTCGCGGCGATGTCGGCCAGCCGGTCGATCTCGGCGAACGAGTCGAGCACGACGTGCCCGACGCGCGCGGCGACGGCGCGGGTGAGCTCGGTGCGCGACTTGTTGTTGCCGTGCACGCCGATGCGCTGGGCCGGGAACCCGGCCGCCAGGGCCACAGCCAGCTCGCCTCCGGTGCAGACGTCCAGGCCGAGCCCCTCCTCGGCGATCCACCGCGCAAGGGCTGTGCACAGGAACGCCTTGCCCGCGTAGTAGACGTCGATGCCGCTGGAATCACCGCACGCGACGGTGTAGGCACGGGCGCGCGCACGCAGGTCGTCCTCGTCCAGGAACAGCGCCGGGGTGCCGTGCTCGTCGACCAGCGCGGTGACCGGCGCACCGCCGAGCTGCAGGACGCCGTCGCGGCGTTGCGCCGATGCCGGCCAGATCGCCGGATCGAGCGCGTTGGGGTCGAGGGGGGCCTGCGACGGCTGCGCGTCGGGCAGCACGTCGCCGTGCCGCGGGCCGGCGGGGTGCGCGTTGCGCGACATCTACATCCGCTCCGGAGCGCTCACGCCGAGCAGTTGCAGGCCGTTCGCCAGCACGATCCGGGTGGCCTCGCACAGCCATAGCCGCGCGTCGGTGAGCGCGGTGGCCGGCTCGTCGCCCATCGGCAGCACTCGGCATGCGTCGTAGAAGCGGTGGTACGTGCCGGCCAGCGCTTCGAGGTAGTGCGCGACGCGGTGTGGCGCGCGCAGTTCAGCGGCCGACGCGACGACGCGCGGGAACTCGGCGAGGGCGGCGAGCAGGTCGACCTCTCGCTCGTGCCCGAGCAGCGTCAGGTCGGCGCGCTCGGTTCGCATGATGCCAAGCACGGTGGCGTTGCGCTGCAATGACGCGAGCCTGGCATGCGCGTACTGCACGTAGTAGACGGGGTTGTCGTTGGTGCGCCTGGCCCAGGCGTCGAGGTCAAGGTCGATGGTCTGGTCGGTGGAATAGCGCACGAGCGCGTACCTCGCTGCGTCGGCCCCGATGGCGTCGACGAGGTCGGCGAGGACAATGGTCGTGCCTGCGCGCTTGCTCATCTTCAGCGGCGCGCCGTCCTTGACGAGATTCACCAGCTGACCGAGCAGGATCTCCAGCGTCGCGTCCGGGTCGTCGCCGAAGCAGGTGACCATGGCGCGCATTCGGCCGAGATAGCCGTGGTGGTCGGCGCCGAGCATGATCACGACCTTGTCGAATCCACGTTCGCGTTTGTCGAGGTAGTAGGCGCAGTCGGCGGCGAAGTACGTCCACTCGCCGCTGCTGCGCACCAGGGGGCGGTCGCGGTCGTCGCCGTGCTCGGTGCTGCGCAGCCAGGTCGCGCCGTCCGCCTCGTAAACCGTGCCCAGGGCGCTCAGCCGGGCGAGTGCGGCATCGAGCTTTCCCTCGGCGTGCAGATCTCCCTCGTTGAAGAAGACGTCGAAGTGGACGTGGAACCCGTCGAGCGATTCCTTGATCTCGGCGAACATCCGCTCGACGCCCTCGCGGCGGAAGACCTCGGTCTGCTCGGTGGCGGGCAGAGCGAGGACGTCAGGTTCGGCCGCGACGACGGCCTTGACGATGTCCTCGACATACGCGCCGGCGTATCCGTCCTCGGGTACCGGACGGCCGTTCGCGACCTCGCGCAGCGTGCGAGCAAAGCGCTCGATCTGACTGCCCGCGTCGTTGAAGTAGTACTCCCGAGTGACCCTCGCGCCGCCGGCCTGCAGGAGCCGCGCCAGGGCATCGCCGACCGCGGCCCACCGCACGGCGCCGATGTGCACCGGACCGGTCGGGTTCGCGGAGACGAACTCGAGGTTCAGGGCCTGGCCGGTGAAGGCGCTGCCGTGCCCGTAGGACTGGCCCGCTGCGACGACGTCGCGTGCCAGGCCGCCCAGCGAGCCGGCGGCGAGGGTGATGTTCAGGAACCCTGGGCCGGCGACGTCGACGCTCGCGATGCCGTCGCTGCCGCGCAGGCGGGCGGCGATCGACTCCGCGACGTCGCGCGCGGGCTTACCGGCCGGCTTGGCCAAGCGCAGCGCGACGCTGGTTGCGTAGTCGCCGTGCTCGGGATTGCGCGGGCGCTCGACCGCCACCTCGGCGGGTACCTGACCGGCGAAATCACCGCCGTCGACCGCCGCCGCGACAGCCGCGCGCACAGCGGCGGCGAGATCGGCGGGAGTCACCGGTCAATCGTAATGGCCGCGCAGGGGTCGGTTTCCCGTGCAGCGCCTGCTGTGCGCTGTTTCGTGGCGGGCTCTTTGGACGCACGACTTAGACTCGGCTGCTCGACCCGCCGTCCCCTCCCGCCACCAGGAAGCAGGCCCATGGCCCAGCGCAAGGCAGCTCCGGCCGGCAAGTCGACCCCCGGCAAGACCAGCGCGGGCAAGTCGACCCCCGCCAAGTCGACCCCCGGCAAGACGAGCGCGGGCAAGACGAGCGCGGGCAAGTCGAGTGCGGGCAAGTCGGCCTCCGCAGCAAGGAAGACGGCGCCGATTGCGAAGAAGCCCGCCGCGAAGGTCTCGACCACGAAGCCGGGCAGTCGGCCGCCCGCTGGACGTCCTCCGGCACGCAAACCCGGCAAGTCCATCGTCAACCAGAAGCAGCGGCCGTGGGGCCTGATCGCCGCCACAGTGGTGATCGTGCTGTTCGCAGTGGCGATCGTCGTCGTCGTCGTGGTCACCAGCAAGTCCGGCAAGACAGGCGGCAGTGGCAAGATCACCGTGTCCAAGGGCGGCCAGGCGGTCAACGAAAACGACCCGTACCGGCGTTCGGCATTGCCTGCGGCAATGGCGATCAAGGGCGTCACGTACCGCGTCGAAGGCCAGCACACGCACGTCCCCGGCCGGGTGAAGTACGACTCCTCGCCGCCGATCGGAGGCGACCACAGCCAGCTCTGGGCCAACTGCACCGGCAACGTGTACACCAGCCAACTCGCCAACGAGAACGCGGTGCACATGCTCGAACACGGCGCTGTGTGGATCACGTACGATCCGAAGCAGATCTCCGGCGCGAAGCTGGCGACTCTCAAGAAGTACGTCGCCGGTGTCGACCGGATGGCGCTCACGCCGTATGCCGGGCTAAAGACGCCGATCTCCCTGCAGGCGTGGGGTTACCAGCTGTTCCTGAGCAACCCGTCCGATCCGCGGATCGCGCAGTTCATCAAGACGCTGAAGAGCAATCCGAAGACCACGCCGGAGAATTCGAGTTGCTCAGACCCGTACTTCAAGGTCGGCAAGAGTAAGCCCGGCAAGCCACAACTCAACGCCTGATATGTCTATCGACGCGCCGAAAGCCACCGGCGAGGCTGTTCCGCAGACCCCTGCGGGTGCGTCGATCACCCGGGTGCTGGTGGCGATCATCGCTGTCGCGGTGCTCGCGATCGCCGTGGCCGGCGGCTATTTCTGGGGGACGAGGAGCGAGCCGGGCTCGACGTCGACGATGCCCGGCACCTCGTCGGTCGACGCCGGCTTCGCGCGCGACATGGCCACCCACCACCAGCAGGCCGTGACGATGGCCGGCTACGTGCGCGACAACCCGAGCAACCGCAACGTCGCCAACGTCGCCTACGACATCGAGACGGCGCAGTCGATACAGCTCGGCGAGCTGACCGGCTGGCTCGAGACGTGGGATGTCTCCCGCAACTCCGGGACGCCGATGTCCTGGATGGGCGGGCACGGTGGCATGAGCCATCACGTCGGCGCGAACGGGTTGATGCCCGGCATGGCCACACCCGCGCAGATGACCAAGCTGCAGTCGCTGCACGGCAAGGCGATGGACGTGCTGTTCCTGCAGCTGATGATCCGCCACCACCAGGGCGGCGTGGCCATGGCGCGCTACGCCGAAGCGCACGCGGGCCAGCCCTACGTGCGCAACCTCGCCGGGCACATGCTTGCCGCGCAGACCGCCGAGATCGTGCAAATGGAGCAACTGCTGCGCCAGCTCGGCGGCTCCCCGTTGCCGTCGCCCACGTCCTGACGGCGGACCGTTCACGGCCCGGCGCGCTGTTAGTCTTGGCGAGTTTGCCCCCGTAGCTCAGGGGATAGAGCACCGCCCTCCGGAGGCGGTGGCGCAGGTTCGAATCCTGCCGGGGGCACCACGCTGCAGGTCCCGTATTTCGGGGCCTGTAGCTGTTTTTGGACTCAATTCATGATCACGAAATAGGCCGCGGGTACACCTCGGGTACACATCAGGACCAAGCTTGCGCGCTTGTTTTGCGGTCTGGCCGGGGACTTGGGCCGCTGTTCGATTTCCCCGCATCGGTACTAGCATCTGAGCGCTGCTGACCTGTTCGATTCCCGACGTGGCGTGTAGCTGATCGAGACGACGCAGGATCGCCGAATCTGCTCGTGCGGCGGCGCGGTATGACGCCCAGAGTGAAGTCGTGATGCGCATCGGCGCCAGGAGCTGGTGAATCGCACGTGGAGCCGACGACGACTTGTAGCACGGTGCGTCGTCGCGACGGCGCCCGATGCGCCTTGCAGCGTCCCCGCGAATGTTGTCGTAGGGAACAATCACACTGGTGATGTGAGTCAGACGCAGCGTCGGATGCAGGTAATCGGTGAGGGTGCGGGCGGTCATCTTGACCGCGCGGCGCGCTACTACATGCAACTCGCTTCACGCGGGTCGACGCTTGCGGACGCACTGAGGCACCTCGACGAGACGATCGAGTCTTCGCGGGTTGCGCTGGAGGAATGCTTGTCTGGGCATGACGCGTTCGATGCCCTCGCATTCTTGCGTCTCGCAGCGGGGCCCTGGGACTTTGCGGACGTTAGAGAGAGCGAGAGCCGCGTTGAGGCGTCGCAGTCCGCGCAGGATGTCGTGGCACTTGCCTTTCTCGCTTTAGGCCTACCGCGTCGGCCGTTGACCGGCGAGAACTCGGGACAGCCCGACATCGGCAAGGCGATGGGCTACGCAGCCGGCATCGTGACCGCGGCGCAAACAGCTGCGCTGCTCCGCGGCCAGCACCTGAACGAGCCGCTCGGCTACCTGGCTGGCAAGTTTTTGGGGTACGAGCTGTCGGTCCGCGGCCGCCAATACGAGTCGATTGCGACAGAGATCAATACCGAGTTGCTCGGCGACGCCACTGCTGAAGCCGCAATGACGACTGTCCTCGGGTTCACGCTCGGCGAGGTTCGCGCTGTCCGGACAGCGGCGGTTGCACTGTTGAACGAGCGGTTCTTCGGAGCTCGCGACCGAGTCGGCGACACGGTGGAGTCGGGCGTTGGCATCGACGAAATTGATGTCGACGCGTTTCGCCACGACATCAACCTCATGATGAACGAGTGCCGACTATTTGGAGCCGTGCGCGTCGCCGACGTTGCCGAACGCGCTCAACTGGACGAAGCGACGGCGGAGGCCGTGCTGCGGTTTTTCAGCGTCTCCAGACCCATTGACGGCGAGCCCAATCCGGTGACGCGCTTTGCCAGTGGCAAACTGCCGGCACCGTGGGGTTGTATCGCCGACGCCGGCGAGTACCTGATGCTGAACGGCTTCCTTGGCGAGGACGAACTCCGCCGTGACATCGAGCGAGGGCTCATCGCTGCGGCTCAGGCGGGCGGCAGGACCGCGCGCGCGTGGACGAAGTACGAGAGGCGACGCGCCGCGTTCTCCGAGGCGAAGGCTGCGACCACAGTGGCTGCGATGCTGGCGGGTGCGGAACCCCGGTGGGCGGCGCAGAAGTACATAGGCCCGGATGCCGTTGAGGATGCGTCCCTACTTGGGCCAGAGAGCAACCCAGCCGACCTCCAGAGCAGGGAATTCGAATCCGATCTGCTGTTCGTGCTGGACGGCGTTGCCGTCTGCGTCGAGGTGAAAGCCGGGTCCGTCACCGACAAAGCCCGGGGCGGCAGCGCGAAGCGCTTGGCGTCAGACCTAGAGAAGACGCTCAAGGAAGGCAATGAACAGGCGGACCGCCTCGCTCGTTTGATCCGACTCAACCAAGGAGTTTGGAACGCCGAAGGCAGCTGGATCGACCTGGCACCGGTCAACGAGGTTCACTCGATCATCGTGATGCTCGACGACATGGGTCCGCTGTCGCTCTCGATGAACGAACTCGCGCTTAAGGGCATCGTCGAAACCGAAGAGGTCCCATGGATCGTGAGCATGCACGACCTCCTTGTCCTGAGCCGCACCTTCGATCACGCAGCTCAGTTCCTGGAGTACCTGCGGCGTCGACGCGGACGAAAATTAGCCACGATGGTCAGCGGCGCCGACGAACTCGACCTGTTCATGTGGTTCCTCAACGGAGGCATGTATTTCGAACCGGACCCGCGCGATGTCGCCGCGCAAGTCCCGATCGATCGGCCAATCAACCGCTCTCAGCAGCGTCGCTTCGACGAGCAACCCCGCGTACAAGTCGGGACGCTGACTGACCCTCTCGACGCTTGGTTCTACGGCCTGGAGGGTCTGTCGCGAACACAAGCCCCCAAGCCGACTCGGCGGGAAGCAATCTGGGTCGAGCAGTATTTGACCGCGACCGAGTCAACGAAGCCTCCCGGCTGGCTACGTTTCGGCGCTGACCTCGTCGACTTGAGCGCTGCCGCGCAGAAACAAATCGGAAGAGACCTTCAGTCACAATGTCAACGCGCCCGCAGAGGCGATCGCGAGCGCAGCCTTACGACCCACGGCACGACATCAACTGGATCTTGGCTGCTGACAGCCGCCGCCGTTCCTGACGGCGCCGTCGTCGATCACCTTCCGGAGTACATGGACGCGAAGCAGTATCAGACCAAGTCGAGCCGATCGATGCTGTTGTTGTACCGGCCCGACGGGACGTTGTTCGGCTGCCGGTATCGCGGGCGCCCTGAGTTACCAACATCTGAGCGGGACGCTGAGATTGCGATAGCTCCATTACACAGCCTTGCAAAGACATTCGACAATTCCCCATCGAATGCGCGACGGTCGCGCAAAGCTCGTCGGCACAGGGAGCGCACGAACAACCGTCGTCGGCGCTGACCCTGGCCGGCGTCCTCACTGACTTCATCTGTGCGAGCATCTGCGTTCCCGCGGGCACGCAGATCGAGGCCCTTGTGCGGGCTACGCCGGGCGGCTGCGACTCGTGGAGTCGATTGCGTCCTTGAAATGTTCTGCTGTCCAGGAGAATGCGGGATGCTCGACCAATCGCCGCTGAATGCCCCGGTTCATCCCGAGTCGCGAGACCATCACCAGGCTGAGGAGTGCGTAAGTCGCCTCAAGCAACCAGAACGCGGGCGTCGATTCGGGATCGTCTGATGAGCGTTCGTTGGCATGAGCGAGATCATTTCGTGCGTCGCGGAGCAGGCTGGCCCAACGCCCGCGGTCGAAGATCAGCGTATCCACCGCTTCTGCGTCAGGTAGGGCGGCAAGGTCTAGCAGGCGTGCCTTGTAGCCGGCCCTGTTGTGTAGAGCGTTCTTGACGTAAGCGGTGACGTCCGC